>WNGL01003865.1_pt1 | contig 23769 bp, 26 predicted proteins | sample 5400591 | NCBI WGS metagenome assembly WNGL01 (sample SAMN13153377, study PRJNA577476) | soil metagenome | isolation source: 80 cm soil or saprolite under Garry oak tree replicate 1 | place: USA:California | collected 2016-06-15 | reverse complement strand
CTACAAGCACAACGATAGACTCTCAGGAAACATGAAGTACACTCAACCGCAGAACCTGCCCACAGTCACACGGCAATACCCAGGTCCAGGGTCGGCAGGGGACAGAAGCCACCCCGGGAACTCAAGGGTTGTTGGGTACGGGCACGGCAGCGCATCAGGCCAGCCGCCACCGTGATCACAGACCGTAACAAAACTCGCATGCCCGGACGCGAACCCCTGAGCCGATCCTCCGCCGGTGATCACGCTCTTCTAAACGGCATTGGGTCAGACCGAGTAGCCGACAACCGCTCGCCCGCCCAGATCGGCGGCAGTGTGCGCGTTATCCGCGGACTTATCGATCACTCAGCGCATCACTCAGGCAAAGGTCAAGAAGATGGGCCGCCGGAGAACGGCGGGCGCCTGGCGTTCGCCGAGCGGCGCCGGCCTTCCTCGATCCAGCCCGGTATGGCGGCGGCGTCGGCCCCGGCCATCCGGCACAGCCGCGCGGCGGACCGGGCCAGCGGCTCATCTGGCTCGCCCTCGCTGGTGCCCTCGAAGATCCCGGCCACCTCGGCCAGCAGGTCGGCCCGGCCCGCGGCCAGCGCACGGAGTTCGGCCAGCGCGGCGGCTTCCTCGTCGCCGGTGAGCGGGCGCCATCTCGCGTGATGCCGGGCCTCGCCGGTCAGCTGAGCCACCACAATCCGGTCGGCATTGGCCCCGGAACGATCTTGGTTCATCTTGTCAGGATCGAACATGGCTACGTTAAGGGCAATCTGATCAGCGGAAGTAACATCCGGTCCGGCTCGTTGTGCGCTCAGTCCCCGGGTGCCGCAAGCACCGCCGCGACTGGTCGTGGCCTGTTAGAGGTACTGGCCGGGGTGCTGATCGCGTGCGGATGGGTCAGGGGATGGCAGGTGTCCGGGGATTTCGGCCGCGCAGATAGCGGCCAGGGCGGCCGGGTCGAAGGGCTGAGGGCTGGTGGTGATGCGCTGAGCCTGGCTGGTGATGGCCTGGGTGAGCAGCTGGACGGCGAGGCGAGCGTCGAGCCTGATAACACCAGTTCACATCGCCCGTGCAGCCCCGTCCGGCACCACCCAGCCACCCGTTACGATCGCCTGACCGTCAAACAGGTTCCAGGTGGTTCAGTGCGTGACGGTTCGCTTACGACGGCTCGGCCGGGCAGCGGACCTAGCGCATCTCAGGCCAGAATCAGTTCCGCCGGGGCATCAGTGAGGAGTCTGTGGTGCGGCGACTTTACTGTCCCGGCGGTGATGGCCGGTGAGCAGCGGCGGGCCCGCGGACGACGCGGAGGACCTGCCGCGCGCCCGGTCCGGGGCGCGGGCCGGGGAGAGTTCCGATGCCCGGGAGCAGGTGAAGTCCGGGGCGGCGTATTAGCTGCATTGCCGGGCGACAGCGGATTCTGCGGTCGATGACCATCCCGGGTTCGTGCCTGACGCCTACCTCGGCGGCCTGGGTACCGGGACGGCGGCCCTGGCGGCTGAGCTGTGCTCGGCTGGGGTGTGGGAGCGGGCCGGCGGCGGGTACCGGATCCTGGATCGGGACGCGGTCGGCCGGTGCCAGGATCTGGCACGCCAGCTGTCCGGGGAGGCGGCGCGGGTCCGCGCCCGGATCCGGGCCCGGGACCATGCCCCGGCACAGCTGATGCCAGAGTTGGCTGAGGCGATGGTGGTGACTCCGCTGTGCGCGGCCTGCGGGGCCCCGGCTACCCGGATCGAGCTGGTGGCTGCGGGCCAGCTGCCCGCCCAGTGGGAGCAGTGGCCCCGCACCGTGCGGGACAGCTTCCGGCGGCACCGCGGGCCGGGCCAGTGGTACCTGATCTTCGACGGCGTGGCGACCAGCAACGGTTACGGGAATCCCGTCGCGGCCGGGGAGGCCGGGCGGATCGCCCAGGCGTTCTGGCCGCCGCTGCGCTATGACCAGGTGGCCACGGCCGGGTTCTACGATGATGCCGGCTTTTGCCAGGACTGTGACGCGGCGTACTGCTACCGGCACTGGCACGTGTCCGAGACCGGGCACGGGCACTGCCCTGCCGGGCACGGCAAGAGCCTGGACCCGCACTGGTAACGGAACGAAACGCGGCTGCTGCCGCCTCCTTGCCTGCCCGGGAGTGATGCGCATGGACACGGGTTACTACGAGGAGCTGGCCGGTCGGCTGTACGGCCTGCTGATCGGCCTGGATGACCGCATCGGCGGCGAGCAGGCCCGGCTGCTGCACCACTTCATCGACGTCGGCGAGTACGGCCTGGCGCTGGAGGAAATCGCCGGCACGCTCGCCCAGGACGCGACCGCCATCACCGGGCAGGAACGCGGCGACATGCTCGCCCTGGCCGCCCGGATGAAGCTGGAGGGCGGCCTCGTCCCCCGCGCTCTGGCGGCGTGCCCGGAGACAGGCAACCCAGAGCGCCGGCCCGTGTGATCGCCTGCGCAGGTTAATGGCGGCGCCGGCTGGATCTGCGCTGCGGCGCCGGCTGATTCCCAGCCGGTCAGGTTATCCCTGGCAGCGCTGAGGAAGGCGTCCCACGCGATGGCCAGCGCGCCGGCCACGTCGGTGGCGGCGACGGTGAGCGCGACGGTTACCCGGACGTAGCCGGCACCCCGGCGGAGCTCGGACGCGATCTCGGCCGAGACGATGGCCGGACCGACCGGATCGGCCATAGCGCGCTCGAAGTCCGCGCGGACGGTTCCCCAGGCACGCCAGCCGCCCCGGCGCGGCACGATGAGCCGCACCCCGTAGCGCCTCTTCCACCTGGCGGCCGTCCCCCTCGGCGCGCCCTCATGATCACATACCTCCGCTGGCCTGCGATAACCCGGGAGCTCCGCAGTCCATCGACCGCGGCAGCCAGGTCGCCACAGTCATTTTTCTTCATGACCTCCGTAGTGCCGCCCAGAACCCGAGGAACCCCACCCGGATGAGCGTCCGTCTCGCTACGGCCAGATGGGACGCCGCCGCGGAACAAGACGTCTTTACTACGGCCTGCCACGCCCGTGAACGTCCCGCCGCGGCTATCTAACCTGGGCCGCATGAACACGCTGGCACCATGGGCGCAGCAAATCGCCCGGGTCCTCCTCCAAGACCCCCTCCCCCGCCGCTGGGCGCACGTCCAGGGCGTCGCCGCGCATGTACGCAGCCTGGCACCCGTTCTCGGCGCGGACGCCGACCTGCTGGAAGCCGCCGCGTGGCTGCACGACATCGGCTACGCCCCCAGCCTCGCCACCACCGGAATGCACTAACTCGACGGCGCCCGGTACCTGCGCGACACCCAGCACGCCGATGCCATGCTGTGCCGGCTGGTCGCCCACCACTCCTGCGCCATCATCGAAGCCGGCGAACGCGGACTCGCCGACATCCTGAGCTACGAATTCGACCCTGCACCGGACGTACTGGCCAGCGTGCTGACTTGCTGCGACATGACCACCAGCCCGGACGGCCAGCCCGTGCCGGCCGGCAGGCGGCTCGCCGAGATACACGACCGCTACGGCTCAGGGCACCTGGTGAGCCGGTCAATCCAGCGCGCCACGCCGATGATCCTCCGCGCAGTCGAGCAGGTCCATCGCAGAGCCGCCCGGACCACATAGCGCCGCAGATCAGGGGCAGACCGATGCCCCGCGTGGCTCTATGTGGCTGGAGCTTGGCCCCCGGAATGGCCCCCATGGACCGTTCGAGGTGTTCGAATTATTTCTCTGAGCTGGAGCCCCGTTACGGAATCGAACCGTAGACCTTCTCCTTACCATGCATGCCGGATTCGTCTGACGGCGTCGCATCAAGTCTGATTACCGCAGTTCAGAGGGATCTCGGTGTCTGAGTACGTCGCGCTGCGTCGGCCGTAGCCTGGAGCCGTTGTCACTTACTTTGTCACTGGGTCCAGGACTACCTCCCTTCAAATGGACGACCGTCGGTCCTGGCGAACCCGGGCTCGGCATGACCATCGTGCAATGACCGGTGAATCCGGTGCTGTACCAGTATCTGCAAGCCGGCTCTGCCGCTGCCGGTCAAAATCCGTCCACAACGTTGGCCGCCTCGGACTGGTCCAGCGTCGCCCCCAGTCGGCGAGCAGGTTCAGCGCGTCGTGGGATGAGGAGCTGGCTCGGCGGTGTAGACAGCCATCGTCAGGACTGCGTCGGCGGACAGTTTCATTCTCGAAGCTCAGGACGAGGCCGCCGACCACGGGTGACGGAAGCGCTTGATCCCGGCGTGTTACGGAAGCAGAGATTATGCTCGGTCCGCCGGGGTGCGGAACGCCTCGCAGCGGGTCGACAGCTCCCCGACCAGCCCTGACAGGTCGCGGTCGTAGGGTCCTAGCAGGCTTCGGACCGCAGGGTGGCCACCACCTCGCTGGCTGCGCGTTCCGATTCGACAGGCGGCGGCACGACGCCGGCAGGCTTCTTAGCCGCGCCAAGAGGACGCCCCGATTCGCCGCTGACCTACGTGAAAGGAAAACGGGACAGCCTGGGCGGGTGATCGTAGGACGAGACGGCGCAGCGTGTCACACTAGCCGCGTGAGCGTCACCATCCTTGACCGGGAAATGTACACCGAAGCAGCCGCCGCGCGGCTACTGCGAGTGGCGCCGTCGACGCTGCACTGGTGGCTGGAGGGCCGCCGCCGCGCTACCGTCCCGTGATCCGCGTAGAGCCCACCAATTCCCGCAACGTCACGTGGGCGGAATTCGTCGAGGCCGGTCTCCTGCGGTCCTACCGGCGTGAGCATGATGTGCCGCTGAAGGAGCTGCGGGAGTTCATCGACCGGCTCCGCGACGAGTTCCAGGTGCCGTACCCGCTGGCCGACCGGCGCCCTTATATCGGCTCGGGTCGGCGGCTGCTGATCGACCTGCAGGACCGCAGTCACCTCGATCCGGAGTTCTGTCTGGTCGCGATCGCGAACGGGCAGACGGTCCTGACCGCGCCGGGAGAAGAGTTCTTCGAGCGGGTGGACTGGTCGGGCGACCAGCCGGCTGGCTGGCGCCCTCATGAGGACCCTGCCTCGCCGATCCGGATCAACCCGCTGGTGCGTTTCGGCATGCCGGCAATCGGCGGCATCTCCACCGAGGCCATCGCCGGTGAGCTTGACGGCGGGGCCTCGCTGGAGGAGGTTGCCGAGGACTTCGGCCTGGATCTCGATGCGGTGCGGTGGGCACAGAGCTATGAGTTGTCGCAGCGCGCTGCCGCATGAGCCTGCGGGCGGCGCAAGTCCGCTTCTACGTCGACGCTGACATTCTCGGGCTCGGCAAGATCCTCGGCGGTCTCCGCAACGACGTCACGTATCCCGGCGACCCTGGAGCCGTCCTCCGCAAGCGGCACCGGGCACCATGCCCATCGCAAGCCCTGATGTGCTCGACACGGACTGGATACCCGACGTGGCCGCCAGGGGATGGCTGATCGTCACGCGCGACAGCATGATCATCCAGAACCGGAACGAGATCGCCGCCATCCGGGACAACAACGCCAAGATGGTGGCCCTCAACCAGCGGGATGCCCAGACCAAGTGGGGCCAGCTCGAAGTGTTCATGACGCAGTGGCGACATATCGAGGCATTGACCTCAGAGCGCGGCCCATTCATCTGGCGGGTGTCACGTACCGCGATGACATCAATCCCGCTCGACTAAATTAGTCACTAACGCTCCAAGCGCCTGAACGTCGCGGAACAGGTGCCCTGCACCTGTGCGTGCCGAGAATCGCATCCACGGCTCTGACAGCAGAGTTGCCCGGCCGACGCCCCTCCCGGTGCCGGGCCAGCGCTCGCTCGATGGACCGGGGGTGCGCGCGCACGCCGAAGTTCGCCTCGATCGGCCCGGCCAGGGCGGCTGGCCGCAGTGCGGGGTCGGCGGCCAGCGCCTGCTCGGCCCAGGCCAGGATCTCCGCGGTGAGCTTGTGCGCCCGGCGCGGCCCGGGCCTGGCAGGCACCAGCCCCTCCAGCCCAGATCGCTCCAGCGCCGCGGCTGCCTGGTAGGACGAGGGCCTAGAGTACCCGAACGCCGCCGCGGCGGCGGTGACCGGCACCTTGTCCACGGTGACGGCGCGCACCATCTCATACTTGACCTGCACCACGTCGCGGGCGTCGAAGAACTCCCCGGTCAGGAACGCCGCATCGGACACCTGCTCGGGATGCGGGTTCAGGCACCGCGCCTCGCGCAGCGCCGCTGCCTTCGGGTCCCCGCCGGGTCCTCGCCTGGCCATGTCGCCTCCTGGGACGCTCTTCCGTAAAGCTAATTATGCTCGGCATGTTCGGGGAGCCTGCGGTGACACGCCAGTACGTGGCTGATGTCAGCAGGATAAGCAGCGCAACTGAGTATCCGAGGGCGAGGAGAGCGCACGGGTTCAGCCAGGTTTCCCCCATAATCGCCTTAACATTCACGGCATAATCTGCTTTACAGCCGTACCGCTGCCCGGATGGGACCGTAGCCCGTCGATCAGATCCGCGACGGCCAGCAGGCCCTCGGCAGTGAAGGGGCACCGGCCGGCCGCGATGACCACGAACGGGTCCGCCGGCGCAACATCGGTCCAGGCCGCCGGAAGCGAGAACAACTCCCCGTCCTCATCCCGGCAGTAGACCCGGTCCTCACCCCAGTTGCGCCGGTGGACAACGAACTCGAAATCGCGGCCGGCCAGCGGATGGAACCGGTGAGTCACACGCTGATACCGATCATCTGGATCAGGTGCAGTCGACGGCGTCGTCCAACGCGATCTGCGAAAGGATGATCGGCACCCTGCGACGGGAGCTCCTCGACCAGTTGCTGATCGTCAATGAGCACCATCTGCGACGAGCGCTGACCCAATACCTGCAGCACTACAACGCAGCCCGGCCTCACCGCTCCCTCAGAGAGGGGACAGCTCACCCTGCCCAAGCCGACACCAGGCCACCCGAACCGATCAACCTCGTCGACCACCGGATCCGCCGGAAACAAGTCCTCAGCGGACTCACCCACGAGTACTACGTCGCCGCCTTACCGCCCCCACGTTGCTACGGGAAAACGCAGGTCACCCACCCGAATCGTATTTCCGAGCCTCACAGGATGTTCCGGCGGGTCGCCGGCCGTCCAGTCTTGCCGCGCCTCGACCGCGCCGCCTAGCGGCGCCGGATGATGTCGCGGTGCCAGCGCATGATCGTGTCCGGGGTAACCAGAAGCCGCAATCCGTGGCGGCGGGCGTTCGGTATCACGCTGAGCAACGCCGCGAGCAGGGCCCGGTCGGCCCGGTTCAGCTTCGGGCGACGCGGTTGCCCCCGTTGCAGCACGGCGAGCTGGTGGCGCAGGATCAAGATCTCGGCGGTCTTCCACGTCTCCTCACGCCGGGACAGCCGCAGCCACGCGGCTACCCGCGTGATCAGGAGGAACACCAACCGGAAGCACATGACCGGTGATCATCAAGGGCAGAGTGCCGGGCAAGCAACTGTGCTGGTCAGAGCCATGGATGCGATTCTCGACACGCACAGGCCTGGGGCGCGTCTTCGCCGCCGAGGCGGTCGTCACCTTCGTGCCGGTCCTGGTGATCACCGCGGTCACCACCGACAACAAGGTCCCGCGTGGCGCGGCAGCCGTGGCCATCGGAGCCGCACTGGCCGCCGCCATCCTCATCAGCGGCCCCATCAGCGGCGCCGGAGTGAACCCGGCCAGAGCCATCGGACCCATGATCCTCACCGGGCCGTTCACTGGCTGGTGGGTACCTGACCGCACCGGTCATCGGCGGCGCGCTAGCCGTCACCACCTACCAACGGCTCTCGCGCAAGGCCAGCACAACCCAAGTCACCAGCTCAGCCACCGAGGCAGGGCGGCTGCAAGTTCGGTGATTTGCATGGGCGGCATACTTTTCGGTTCGGTAGCGAATCGCGTTTGAGCTGGTTATGCGGTGTTTCCCCGGGCGCCCCGGCATGGGCGGGCTGCTGGGGTCGCGGGCTGGCGCGGTTGTCAGGTCACGGCGGGGTTTCCGTTCGGTGCCAGTGGCGTGACGAGGCCGAGGAGCAGCAGCGGGAGCCGGTAAGGATCCCTGTGATTGGCGCGGAGCTGGGCGGCGATGTTCGGGACCTGGTGCAGGTGCAGGATCCCGGTGACGGCGTTGCGGACGGCGGCCATGGCCCGGTGCGCGCTGCGGATGCGGCTGGAGTCCTCCCCGAAGACGACATCGCGGACGTAATGGTGCATCTCAATCGTCCAGTGGCCGCGCAGGTAAGCGAGCAGGTCAGCCGGGCCGGCCTGGTCCGGGGACAGGCTTGTGATGCCCAGCACGGCGACCGCGCCGAGGAGCTCCCCGTCCGGGCCGTAGCTGTAGCGCTCGACGAGGAAGACCTGCACGACTTGCGGGAACAGGGACTCGATCAGCGGCGTCGGCGGCAGCGTCTTGATGGTACGGGCATCGACGCGGCCGTGGCCGCGGTCGGCGGTCCAGGCCTCGCCGGCGATGGATCCCCAGGGCAGGGCGTCGGCCGCGCGGAACAGCTTCTTCTGGTTCTCCCCGATGGTGAAGATGAGATGAGCGCCCGCGGCCCTGATCTTCCGGGCATGCTTGCGCTGCGTGTGCATCTGGTCCGCGGTAATGACTGCGTCCTCGAGGTCCGCGGCCGGGATCTTCTCCAGCAGCTGCCGGAAGACGGGGATCTCGTTCGTTTTCTTCACGTCGACGGGGAGCTGGGCGGCGGTGGTGCCGTCGTCCCAGATCCCGGACAGCAGCATCGGGGCGCGCCCGGCCCGGGGAGCGGCGCCGCGCACCGCCTTCCCGTCGATACGCAGGTGCCTGCGCATGCCGGGCCGCAGCGCCCGGGCGCGGGCGGCAGTCCACGCGCACAGCGCGTCGTCATATTGTTCCTGGTCAGCTCCGGCGGCGAGGGCCCGGCCGAGCGTGGTGGCGTCCGGGCGGCGCGGGTTCCCGTCCCGTCCGGCCGGCGCGCCCAGTTTCAGCAGGAGCCCAGCCGGCGCCGTCGCGGCCCATTCCGCGGCCGCGTCCAGTTCCCCGTCCCCGGCCATGCCCGCGACCAGCGGCAGTGCCAGCAGGTACTCCAGCGGGTACGTGCGGCCTCGCCGCCCGCGGAGGTCACCCACCGCGCGCAGGAACCCGCGCAGCCGGGCGATCTCCGCATCGTCCCAGCGGGAATCGCATGAATCGCGCACCAGTTCCCCACGACCCGGGCACTGCCTGCCGGGCAGCGTGCCGTCCAGCGCCGCGGCCAGCGCGGCGCGGCCCTCCGCCGGGAGGTCCAAGGGCAGCCGGGCCGGCAGGACGGGCTCAGGCAATGGCGCGGGCAGCACCTCCGGGACCGCCGGAAGAACCGGCATCACGGCCGGCAGCACCTCCGGGACTCCGGCACGGCGCATCACGGGCATGGCAGACTCGGGCACGCGGGGTTCCTTCGCTGACCGGGTGATTTGTGGAAGAAGAACCCAGTTTCCCCGGAGGAACCCCGCATCCCCGAAACAACACGCGCCGTTACCGCGCCGAGCCCGTGCCGTGACGGCACCGCGACGCTACGCCCGCTCTCCAGCCAACGGCAAACCCGGCACCCGTCGCCGACCAGCAGCAACCTGTTACACGCTCAGGCGATCATCGACTTTGCAGGTGCCCTGGCCACCGAGGGCCCGGGACCGACCTGAGCTATAGCCGGCTGCTGCGTCATCAGATCAACTGGCCTGCAACGCGCAAAGCGGACAATCATCGCGCGGTCGCGCCCCCATCCCGCCCGCGCACTTCTCGAGCGAAAGAAGGAAACACATGGCATCCGAACAAGTGCCTGAGATTGTGGTCCGCCGCCACATCTTCACCAGCAACCAGCCATTCTCGGCCGTCCTGGACGGCATCTTCAGGCCATCAGCCAGCCCGACATCGGGCAGCTGTTCAGCAGGCTCGCGGCCAGCACCTCCTACGAGGAGTTCGCCTCCCTCGTCCGGCAGGCGCAGGGCAGCGTCGGCCTGATGCGGTTCCTCCAGCTCGACCTCGACGCCGCGCTGGCTCTGAGCGGCCGGCAACGATGGGGCAACACCGCTTAATCCACTACGAAGTGGCGGCGGCTCTGACGATTGGTCAGCGCGAGATCACTGGCAGCACCACCCGCGAGGGGTGGGCGCGGTCATGCAGCACAGTCTGGTCCGCCGCCCGTAGGGTGGTGTCGGTACCGGTCGGGGCGCCCGTGCCGGGGTTGCGGTCCCAGCGTGGGAAGTCGCTGGAAGTGATGTGCAGCCGGATCCGGTGACCGGCGCGTAGTACGTGGCTGACGTTCCAGAGCTGGATCGTGAACTCGTAGGGATTGCCGGGCTCCAGCAGCGATGGGTTGTCGAAGGACTCGCGAAATCGGCCGCGCACGATGCCTTCGGCGAGGTTCTGGGCGTATCCGTCGGGTCGGACGTCCGAGAACACAGCGACAAAGTCGGTGTCGGCAGCGGTGGTCATGGCATGCAGGTGGACGGTGCATGGGCCGGTGATCTCGACGTCCTCGGCGAGTTCGGGCCCGGTGTAGACCAGCACATCGGCGCGGGACTGGTTCTTCCGCTGATCAGCCACACCGCCGCCAACGAACCGGCCGCCCGCCGTCGGTACAGGGTTGTCCGGCTCGTACCGGTAGCGATCGGCAGGCTCGTCTCCGGGTGCCTCGACTGACAGGATCCCATCGCCGGTCAGCGTGTTCGCCGAGCCGCCGCTATGCAGATAGTAGGAGGTGTAGTCAGCACGTGCGAGCGGCCAATGCTGTTCGTCACGCCACCGGTTCTCGCCCATGACGAAGATCCGGACAGGGGAGCACGGAAGATCGGCTCCTTCTGCCTTAAGGTAGTGATTGAACCATCGACGCTCGATATCGACCACTGAGATGGCGGCTTCGGGGCCGAAGTCGATGTCGCCGGTCCCGCCGGACGTGGGCTGGTTAAACGGCAACTGGTGCGCCCACGGCCCCATGATGAGTGCGTGACGGTCACGCGCGTCGAGGGCGCTCGACCGTAGCCCGGTGAAGTAAAGCGGGGTGTCCCGGTTGGCGATGTCGTACCACGAACCGATGTGCAACATCGGCACGTTGATGTTGAACAGCTGGCGGCTCAAATCCGTTGCCCACCAGTACGGGCCATCGGTCCAATGCCAGAGGATGTCGGCCAGGAACGGCGCCCCGCGCCCAAGGCGATCGATCCAATCACGAAGCGGCAGATGCCGCAGCGCGTCCTCGGTCAGCGCAGAGAATCGCACGGCCGGATCGACCTTCAGCTTCGCGAGCTCCGCGATAGACGCATGGTCGCCTTCGGCGGCCAGCACGTCCTCCGCCATATTCACGAAATAGCTGAGGAACCAGCTCAGTTCGAGTGCCCCGGCGTTGTACCAGCAGTTCTCGAATGTCAGCTGGTAGGCCGACACGGGGATGCAGGTCTTCAGCTGGGGCGGCCGTTGCGTGGCGGCGAGATACTGGACGATGGCGCCGTAGGACTGGCCGAAGGTTCCGACCGCTCCGCTGGATCCGGGCAGCGCCGCGGCCCATTCGATCGTGTCGTATCCGTCACGCGCCTCGTAGATGAACGGATACCAGGCGCCCTCGGACGTGAATCGTCCGCGGGTGTCCTGAACGACGACCAGGTAGCCATGTGACGCAAAGTAGTGTGCCTCGCTGAAGTCGGCAGCGAGATCGTTTGACCGCTTTCCGTAGGGCGTCCTGCGTACCAGCACCGGATACGGACCCAGACCCTTGGGCCGGTACACATCCGCCCGCAATACCACCCCGTCGCGGGTGGTCATGGCCAGGTCGTCGTCACGCACGACCTCGAACGGACCACGCTGGGATCCCATAGATTCGCTAGACAGCGGGACGGTGCTGGTCATTGGCCCTCCTAGGGTGATGATGTGCCGGTAGTTCAGGGCGCCGGACAGCCGCTGGTCGTACGCGGCGTTCAGCAGCTCGAGGTAGGCGGGGCTGTCGTCCTGGCCGGGAAGACCTCCTCAGGCAGGAGGGCCACATCCGGCCGCTGAGGTCCTGCGGCGCGGGACCCGGCGAGAAGTCCACGGTCAGCTCTCTTTCCCCAGCAGGGCCAGACCTTCGCCGGCGATACGTTCGACCTCGGCGTCTAGGTCGTCGAATCCCTGCCCGGCCATGGAGTCTGCCCGCACTCGCGCCGCGATGCCCTGTGCGATGACCGCGAACTTGAAATGGGCCAGGGCGACGTAAGCGGTCAGGTCGCTGAGGTCGGCGCCGGTCCGCTTGGCGTACCGGTCAGCCAGGTAGCAGCGGGGCGGGAAGCCCGGCAGCATCCTCGGCGTGGGCGTCAGCACCGGTGTGGCCTCGCCGTTCTGCCGCCAGTAGAACAGCAGCAAGCCGAGATCGGCCAGCGGATCACGCAGCGTCGCGAGTTCCCAGTCGAGCACGGCCGCCACCGACGGCGGCATCTGCCGGGCCATGAGGCAGTTGTCGAGCCGGAAGTCGCCGTGTACGATCGCCCCGCCGGGGCCGACCGACGGGTCCGCGCGCAGCCGGCGGGCGAGTTCGTCGACCACGCGGACGTCCCGGCTCTTGGAACGCTCCCACTGCCCAGTCCAGCGGCGCACCTGCCGCTCCCCCAGGCCGGTCGGCCGGCCGAAATCGGCTAGTCCCACCTCGCCGGGATCAACCGTGTGCAGGTCCGCCAGCATGTCCACCAGGGCATCGGCGATGCCGCGGCGGTCCTCCGCCGACTCCGCCCACCCGGCGGGGAGGGTGTCGCGCACCACATGCCCGTCTACCTTCTCCATCACGTAGAAGGGAACGCCGATCAGCTCGCCCGTGTCCTCGAATAGGATCCCCGGCACCGGGACCGAGGTGGCAGCCAGCGCCCGCTGCACCCGGGCCTCCCGGCCCATGTCATGCGCCCGGGGCAGCAACGGCCCGTCGGGCGGCCTGCGCAGCACCACCGTTCCCGCCTCGCTGGTGAGCTCGAAGGTCAGGTTCGACTTGCCGCCGGGGGTGAGCGCGGCCTGCGGTCGCTGCCACCGGGAGTCCCCAAGGGCCCGGGCCAGGACGGGACCGACGAGGTCAGGCCGGACCAGGTTCTCATGCATCGGGGCGTCCCGTCAGTGTCCGGACATGCCGCCGTCGACGGCCAGCGTGATGCCCGCGATGTAGGACGACGCCGGGCTGGCCAGGAAGACCACGGCGGCGTCGAGCTCGTGCTGCTCGCCCATCCGGCCGAGCGTGGAGGTGCTGGCGATGAAGTTCTGCAGCTGTCCGGGCGGGATGGCCTCGGTCATCTCGCTGCGGAAGTACCCCGGAGCTACCGCGTTGACCCGGATCCCACGCCGCCCCGACCACTGCTGGTTGAGGTCACGGGTCAGCCCGATGAGGCCGGCTTTGCTGGCCGCGTAGGCGGCCTGCGGCGAGAACGACTTGACCAGCCCGAGCACGCTGGCGATGTTGACGATGGCCGAGCCGGGCGGCATGACCTGCGCGGCCGCCTGGGCCATCCAGTACGCGCCGAACAGGTTGACGTCGATGACCTGGCGGAACTGCTCCGGGGTCTCGCGTAGCGCGGGCACGGCGGTGCCCAGGCCCGCGCTGTTGACGAGCACGTCTAGCTGCCCGAACCGCCGCACAGCCGCCTGGACCGCCGCCCGGCACGCCTCGGGATCGGTGACGTCGGTCTCGACGGCGAGCGCGCCGCCGCCCAGCTTCTCCACCTCGCGGCCGGTCGCTTCTAGCCCAGCGCGGCGGCGGGCCGCCAGCACGACGTCCGCCCCGGCCTGGGCCAGCGCGATCGCGAAGCCCGCGCCGAGGCCGCTGCTCGCCCCGGTGACTAGGGCGGCCTTGCCGGCCAGCGAGAACCGGTCGAGTACGTTCATGGGTTCCGGTACAGCTCAGTGGCCCGGTCGCGCAGGACAGTCTTTTGGATCTTGCCGGTGGAGGTCTTCGGCAGGTCACCGAACTCGAAGCGTTTGGGCACCTTGTAATGGGCCAGGCGCTCCCGCGCGTACCCGGTCAGCGCGGCCGTGTCCACGTCCTCCTTCCTGAGCGTCACGAAGGCGACGGGCACCTCCCCCCAGCGTTCGTCCGGTATCCCGACGACGGCGCTTTCCACTACCGAGGGGTGGCTATCCAGGACCTGCTCGACCTCGACCGAGGCGATGTTCTCTCCCCCGGAGATGATGATGTCCTTGCTCCGGTCGCGGATCTCGATGTAGCCGTCGGGGTGCATCACCGCCAGGTCGCCGGTCAGCAGGCAGCCGCTGCGGGTGACCTCCCGGGTCGCCTCGTCATCCCGGTAGTAGCCGAGCATGACGTTGTTGCCGGTGACCGCGATCTCGCCGATGGTCTCGCCGTCGGCCGGCACGTCCTCGCCCCCCTTATCGAGGATGCGCAGCGGGCGGGCTATGATGTTGGGCGCTCCCTGGCGGGCACGCAGCGCGGCCTGTTCGGCCGGATCTAGGCGGTCCCACTCCGGTTGCCACTCGTTGATGGCCAGCGGGCCGTAGGTCTCGGTCAGGCCGTACAGGTGGGTCACCGCGAAGCCCATCTTCTCCATGCGGGCCAGCAGCGCCGGCGACGGGGGGGCGCCCCCAGTGTCCACGTGGACCTCGTGGTCGAGGACGTCGGCCGCGGGATCTTCGGCGATCATGGCCAGCACGGTCGGCGCGGCGCTGAAGTGCGTGATCCCCTCGGTGCGCAGCAGCCGCCAGATCTCGGCGGTGTCCACGGAGCGCAGGCACACGTGCGTGCCGCCAGCCGCGGTGACGGCCCAGGTGAAGCACCAGCCGTTGCAGTGGAACATCGGCAGCGTCCACAGGTACCTCGCACCGGGGCCCAGGCGGGCGTGGTAAGCCATCGCGGTGGCCTGGAGGTACGCGCCCCGGTGGTGGTACATCACGCCCTTGGCCGTCCCGTCGTGCCGCTGGTGTAGTTGATGGCCAGCAGCTGGCGCTCGTCGACCGGCTGCACGCTCGCCTCGGCGGCTCCGGCGATCCACTCCTCGTAGGAATCCCCAGGGCCGCCGGCGATGAAGCAAGCCAGGCCGGCCCGTTCGGCCAGCCGCCGGGCCCGGTCGGCGAATTCGTACGTCGCGACCAGGACCGAGGAGCCCGAGTGATCCAGCAGGCCGGCCAGTTCGTCTTCCGACAGCCGGACGTTCAGCGTGACCAGCACGGCCCCGAGCATCGGCACCGCGTTGTGCAGTTCGAGCATCACGGGGCTGTTGGTGCATAGTGCGGCGACCCGGTCCTCACGGCCCAGGCCCAGCGCCGCCAGGGCACCGCTGAGCCTGCGGCAGCGGCCGGACATGTCTCGGTAGGTGAATCTGCGCTCGCCGTCTATGATCGCGGTCCGGTCGGCGAAGACCGCGGCGGCGCGGTCGAGGAAGGAGGCGGGCGTCAGCGGAGCGAAGGTAAATTCAGCCATGTCGATACCGTCCGTATGTGGTGGTCAGCCCTTCACCGCGCGGGCGGAGCCCCACAGCGCTCCGCGGTTGAAACGGTCGGGGTGGCGGGCCGTCATCTCGGTGTAAAGCTCGAGGGGGGTCGCGGTGCGCGCCGCGAGGGCGTCGAAGTCGCGGATGTATTGCCGGGTCTCTTCGAGGATCTTCGGGTCGTCGGGGCGCTCGGGTCTCTTGTGACCGGCCACGACGGCACGCGGGGAGAGCTCCTCGATAGTGTCGAGGGCGGTGAGCCAGGACCGGCGTCCGGTGGCGTCGGACTCGGCGAGGTAGAGGTGGACGTCGTTGTAGGCGGCGTCGCCGGCCACCACGAGGCCGATCGACGGGACGTGCAGGGCAGTGGTGTCGTCGGTGTCCGTGTGTCCGAGATCGACGACGACGAGTTCCTCGCCTTCCAGCGCGAACCGGTCGCCCTCAAGCTCCTCGACGCCAATGAGGTTCTCCGGGATTTGTCCCGGGAAGCGGGGCTTCCAGAATGTCTCGATGAAGTCGGAGCCGATCTGCGAGGCGATGTTGCGCGCCACGCTCGGGATCGCGACGGCCTTCGCGTCCGGGAACCGCTCGAGGATCATCCCGAGTCCAAACCAGTGGTCGCCGTGCCCGTGAGTCACGTAGACCGTGGTGAGGTTCTTGCCGGTGGCCGCAGCCCAATCGGCGAGCTCGGCTGCCTGGCCGGAGGTCATGACGGAATCGACGAGTACGGCATCGCGCTCGCCGGTGATGAGGGTCGCCGAGATCGGGGACCAGACGCGGCGAGCTAGGTCCGGAGGCAGGTCGGTCACCGTCGTGGGCAGCGATGGCGCGACGTGGACGGCGTAGGACAGCTCAGTCATTGACATGTCCGGTGGCTTCGATGAAGACCTCTAGCTCGCGCCGGATGTTCGGCCCGGATGGTTGATAGACGATCTCCGTCACGCCCTGGTCGGCGAGCGCCGACACCGCCTGGCGGATACCGGCGGTGGGGGCGGTCAGGGTAGTCCGGGTGACCAGCGCGGAGCCACCTGCCTCCCACGCGGCAGTGTCCGCCTCGTTGAGCCGGACGAGGTGGCCAGTGTGCACAGCGAGGTGCCGGTCGGGTTCGGGGGTCTTTTCGATGATCTCAAGCCACTCCCGCCCACCGGGGATGTCCCGGATACTATCGGCGCCGACGGCCGTGTAGGGGTAGTGGTAGGTGATCGCCCAGGTCGGGCCTGCGGCGTCCCGGACACGGGGACTGTCGGGTGACTCGCCGTCGTCGAGTACTGTTCCGCCGACGAGCAGCGCAGCCCAGCCGAATTCGCCCATCGCGGCGCTGGGAGCTCCAACTGAGAACAGCCCGTCCGCCCCGGTCGCGCGGGCGAACTCGGCGCCTTTGGGGCCTAGGGCCGAGATCAGGATCGGAGGCGATGCCGGCGGTGTCTGCGGATGCTGCTCGGGCGGGAGCATACGCATCCGCGCGCCCTCCCACTCGACCACCTCGCCACGCAAGAGCCCCTGGTAAGCGGTGAGATAGCGACGCATGAACGACCAGGTCAGAGGGGGCAAGCCCATGGCGGCCCGGCCGGTGAAACCCGTACCGAAGGCGACCGCAACGCGCCCAGGCGCCAAGCCCTGCAGCATCCTGGTGGCGGCGGCGTTGACCATCGGGTGGCGCAGGCTCGGCACCAGAACACCGGGTCCGAGCCCGATGGACTCGGTACGTTGTGCGGCGAGAGCGAGCGTCATCCAGACGTCCGGGCTCTGCTGCGGTGTGTCGTAGAGCCAGGCGCGTTCGTAGCCAAGGTGTTCGGCCAGCGCGATGTCATCAGGCGAGCTCGGTGAGGTCGCGAAAGCGACCGAGACGGACGGGTGCGGCATGTCAGCTCTCTCGTCGATGGGGACAATGTGTCACCGGTCGTTCCCTTCGGGTGCGCCGCGGCCGGTCATGCCGGCTCCTTGCCGCCGTCGTAGAAGTGGGCCGCGTCGATGCGCCCGGCCAGGTGACGCCGGAGTTCGGCGGAAAAGCGCAGCGCCGCGCCGAGCGGCCGGTGGTGGATGGCGACTCGGGCGATCCGTTCCTGCTCGTCCTTGGTCAGGACGGTCACGCCCTGCATCTGCGTCCCCCCGAAGCCGACGGCCTCCCACTCCAGATAGGTGCGCGGGCCCCGTGAGCTCTGCTGGGTGAAGACCAGGGACTCGTAGATGCCGCTGGCCGCGCCCATCACCTGCGCGACCTGCTCGCGGCCCGCCACCGGCCGGGTGAGCACGCTCGCCTCCAGCACGACGTCCTCGGCGAACGCCTCGCCGAAAGCGTCGGCAGACTTCTGGGCGAAGGCCGTGGTGTACTGCTGCGGCCGGACGCCGGTCTCGCCGGTGTGATGCACCTTGGCCACGAACGCGTCCAGCAGGGCGGCGACCGCAGCCGGCTGCTCGATGTGCGCCCAGTGCCCGGCGCCTTGGACGGTGGCCGACTCGATCTGGGGGAAGCGCGGCAGCACCCCTGCGCCCAGCAGTTCGCCGGTGACGAATGGGTCCTCGGCGCCCCGGATCACCAGCACCGGGCCCGCATAGCGGCTCGGCTTCTCCCCGTCCGGGTGGCCGTTATTCCAGCAGTCCGCCAGAGCGCGCACCACGTCGGGCCGTATCCGGCCGCCGACCACCGCCAGCCGGTCAAGGTCCGCCTCGCCGAGACCCGGACCCAGTTGCTGCCGCACAGACCGCTGCGCCGGCAAGTCGCCGCCGAGCGAACGGAACGGCTCGATGACCTGATCGGGCAGCCGGGTGCCAGCCAGCGGAACGGGGTTCACCAGCACCAGCCCCAGTGTCCGCTCCGGCCGGGCGGCGGCGACCAGCTCCACGATCGGCGCCGCCATGCTCTGGCCGACGAGCACCACCGGCTTGTCCAGGGCGCCCACGACGGCCCCGACTTCGGAGGCGAAGCGGTCGAACGTGAACGGGCCGCGCGCATCGGTACGCTCGCCCAGCCCGGCCAGGTCCAGCTGGACGGTCTCGACGTCCTCACTGCTCAGCTCCGCGATCACGCCGTCCCAGACGTACTGGTCGTCGAGGAACCCGTGGACGAAGACCAGGGCCGCATCACCTGCGCCGTTGCGCCAGAATCTGACGTCGGTGTCGTCGATTCGTTCGATTCTCATGCGCTTGCTCCTTACCAGGAAGCCGTCGCGGCTCCGGACGGAGACCACTCCGACGTGTCGATGGGCGACCACCCCGTCTCCCGCCCGTCCAGCCGAGCCATCCGGCGGCCTTCATACGCCTCGAGCAGGCCCTCGTCGAGCGGGGTGAAGAACACGTTGTTCACCAGGGTGTACTCGGCGGCCAGGCGGCCGACAACCGGCAGCGCCGCAGTGTCGATCCGGCCGCGCTCCAGATAGAGGTCGTCCCGCACGTGGAACCGCACCACCCGGCCCCAGACGACGTGCTCGTGCTGGTCCCCGACCGGGATGATGCGGTCCACCACGCACTCGAAGGAGATCGGCGCCTCCTTGATCCGAGGCGCCCGCACGACCTCGCACGGCGCCTTCTCCAGACCGAGTACCTCGAACTCATCAACTGCGCAGTCGAACTCGGCCGCCGACCGATGCACCCGGTCGGCCAGCGGGAGGACCGCGAGGTTCGTCACGAATTCACCGGTATCCCGGATGTTGACGAAGGTGTCCTTGAGCGTCTGCCCGTCCGACCGCGGCTGCAGCGAGATCGAGACCATCGGCGGCTTGCGGCCCACCGCAGTGAAGAACGAGACCGGCGCGATATTGCCCACCCCGTTCTTGGACACCGTGCTCACCCAGGCGATCGCCCGGGGCAAGATGCTCCCGATCAGCAGCTTGTACGCAGCCGTGGCGTCGAGCCCACTCGCGTCGATGATCATCTAAGGCACTCTCTCTATCGTCGGTCCCATCAGCCGCCGCGGTGACGTACCGCCACCGCCACAGCGCTGTCGGCGAAATAACCAGAAGCTTTGCGCTTGCGTCGGTCAATGGCCGTGCCCGGCACGCTAGGGAAGGCCGCCGAGCAGCGCGGCCGCCCCGTACCACACCGGACCGGGGTTCGGCGCCGGGAGCGCTGCTCCAGCACGACCCGTCGCCCCCTGCGCCGTGGGCGAGGACGATGTTCGGCCGGGGATCCATGCCGGTGGTTCCTTCCCTGCGCGGACGATGGTCGTTTCTTCACAGGCTGGCCGACCGCACGACGGCGCGGTATCAGCATGTTGACTGCACCCACCAGCCGCGATCAGCTGCAGTCAGGTTGCCGATACCACAGCCCTGGCGTCGCGGCGCACACTGAAACGCCAATAGCGCCGAGCCTGGGGCAAGCTTCAGTGGAACGCCGAAGGCATGACGGCCAGAGGGAGTATGCGATGTCGACCCTTGTCCCTGAGGTGTTGTGGTGGCCAGATCCGCAGCATGCCGCTGCCAGCGGAATCGCGGAGTTCACAAGGTACGTGCGGGACCGGCGCGGTGTGTCCATCCCGGACGGGGATTATGCGGCATTGCACGCCTGGTCGGTCCGCGATCTGGCCGGGTTCTGGTCGGCAGTGGCGGAGTTCGTCGGGGTGCGGTTCCATCAGGCCCCGACCGCGGTGCTCGGCGTGGAGCGCATGCTTGGCACCGAGTGGTTTCCGGGCGCCACGCTGAACTATGCCGAGCACGTACTCAGCCCGGGCCCGGGGCGGGGTGACGGCGACGTGGCAGTGGTGTTCGCCCGGGAGGATGGGCTCGAGCGCCAGGTCACCCGCGCCGAGTTGCGGGACCTGGTGGGCCGGTGCCGGGCCGGGCTGGTGCGCCTCGGTGTGGACCGCGGCGACCGCGTGGTGGCGTTGGCGCCGAACTGCGTGGAGACCCTGGCGACTTTCCTCGCCGCGGCGAGCCTGGGTGCGGTGTGGTCGTCGTGCTCCCCGGACTTCGGCGCCCGCGCGGTGCGAGACCGGTTCGCTCAAATCGAACCGGCGGTGCTGATCGCGGTGGACGGCTACCGCTACGGCGGGAAATCCTTTGACATCTGCTCCACGGTGGAGGAGCTGCGCCGGCAGTTGCCGACGCTGCGGGCCATAGTGCTGGTGCCCTACCTCGACCCGGCCGCGGCGTTGACGGGCACAGTCCCGTGGGCGGATTTCACGGTGACGGCCGCCGAAGCGGAGTCTGCGGCGGTGCCGTTCGACCATCCGCTGTGGGTGCTCTACTCGTCGGGTACCACCGGGCTACCCAAAGGAATCGTGCACGGCCACGGCGGCATCCTCGTCGAGCACCTCAAGTCGCTGCGGCTGCAGATGGACCTGGGCCCCGGCGAACGGTTCTTCTGGTTTACCACCACCGGGTGGATGATGTGGAATCTGCTGGCCTCCGGCCTGCTGGTCGGCGCCACCGTCGTGCTGTTCGACGGCAACCCCGGCTACCCCGACCTGAGCGCGCTGTGGCGGCTGGCCGAGCGGCACCACATCAGCTACTTCGGCACCTCCGCCCCGTTCATCAAGTCGTGCCTCAAGGCCGGCCTGCGTCCCCGCGACGAGTGTGACCTGTCGGCGTTGCGGGCGGTCGGCTCCACCGGCTCCCCGCTGTCGGCCGAAGGCTTCCGGTGGCTCGCAGACGCGGTCGGCCGGCGCGTGCAGATCTGCTCGATCTCCGGCGGCACCGATCTGTGCACCCCGTTCTTGAGCGCCGCCCCCACCGTCCCGGTATGGCTGGGTGAGATCTCCTGCGCCGCGCTGGGCGCGGCCGTGGCCGCCTACGACACCCGCGGCCAGGAGGTCATCGACGAAGTCGGGGAGCTGGTGCTCACCCAGCCGATGCCCTCCATGCCGGTAGCGTTCTGGAACGACCCCGACGGCACCCGGTTGCAGAAGGCCTACTTCGACACTTACCCGGGCGTGTGGCGGCACGGCGACTGGGTGCGGGTCACCCCGCGGGGCTCATACGTCATCTACGGGCGCAGCGACTCCACCCTCAACCGCGGCGGGGTCAGGATGGGCACCGCCGACTTCTATGCTGTCGTGGAAGGCTTCGACCAGGTCGCTGACTCGCTGGTGATCGACACCACCGAACTCGGTGCCGACCAAGGGCAGCTGCTGTGCTTCCTGGTACTCGCTGCCGGCGTCACCCTCACCGACATCGAGCCGCAACTCCGCAGGACGCTGCGCTCTGAGCTGTCCCCCCGGCACGTACCCGACCGGTTCATCGTCATCGACGAGGTGCCACGCACGCTGAGCGGCAAGAAACTCGAGGTCCCCGTCAAGAAGATCCTCGCCGGTGTCCCCGCCGACCAGGCCGTAAGCAAAGACGCGCTGCAGAACCCAGAAGCCCTTACCCCTTTCATCGAGATGGCGACGAAGTGAGGACCTAGCCGCTCGTATCGTGTGTTTTAGGTTGCTGGTCTAGCCGGCTACAATGCCGCATTGCAGCTTACGGGCCACTACAGCCAGGACATGGAGGTAGCGCAGGCTGAGCTGTCGGCTCTCGCCTCCTGCTGACCGGCAGGCCGTAGCGCCCCGAACTAACCCTCGTCGCTGTGACGCCGGATCCAGTCCGCGATCTGCGGCCGCGCGACCTTGGCCGCCTGCCGGCCGGCGACGAAGCCGATATGGCCGGACCGAAGCCGCAGCTCGCTTGCGTCTTCGGAGCCCACCAGCCGCGTGAGCGGTTCGGAGGACGCGGCGGGCGTGATCCCGTCCTGTTCGGCGAACGCGTTGAGGAACGGGCAGCGGATGTCCTTCAGGCGCGCCTCCCGGCGGCCCAGCGGGATGACACCGGCCAGCAGCGCATTCTGCCGGATCAGCAGGCTCACGGTCTGCCGGAACGCGGCGCCGGGGAACGGCACCTGGTCGCGTGCCCACTGGCTGATGGCCAAGAACCCCTCGACGAACTCGTCGTTCCAGAGGTTCTCGAAGAAGTTGACCCGCTGGACGACCAGGTCGGCTGGCTTGAGCGTCTGGAATCCCTCGTCCAGTGCGCGCGCGGGCACCAGGCCGGTCTGGTCGATGACGTCGTTGGCGTCCAGGCGGCCTTCGGCGAACATGTTGCTCATGAACCCCATTTCGCGGTAGTCGCACGGGGTTGCCATCACCATCATGTTGCGGATCGGCAGCTCGGAATGCCCGGCCGCGACCAGGAGCGTGAGGATACCGCCGAAGCAATAGCCGATCAGCGTCACCTCCTTGGCGTCGGCGTCCCCAAGGAGGGCGCCGATGGCGGCCGGGATGTAGTCGTCGACGTAGGTCTCGAGCGTGTTCTCGGCATCCGCGGGATCGGGCGAAATCCAGTCGAGCAGGAACACGTCGAATCCCTCGCCGACGAGGTAGCGCACCATGCTGGTATTGGGCAGCAGGTCCAGTACGTAGCTCTTGCTGACGAGGCTGTGGACGATCAGCGCCGGCGGGCCATAGCACCGCTGTCCGGAGCGGTATCGCCACAACCGGGCCTTGTCCCGCTGCCAGACCAGGTCCCGGGGAGTCTGCGCCACCGCGGGCCGGTTCGCGCCGGTGAGGTAGGCAAGGCCGTTGCGGGCTCGCAGCATCTGGCGCGTGACCAAGTCAGGCATCATGTGCCTCCGCCGGAGGCTGCGCGGCGGGCGGCCCAAGATGGGAAGCGGGCGGCCGGGAATTGCGCAGCTGCAGTTCGCGCTCGAGATCACGCATCTGCCGCTCCAGGCTCGCCACCTGGTTCATCAGCGTGAACAGGTCGCCGCGGGCGGGCATCCCCCACGCGTGCAGCCACTGATCGGTCACCCTCTGGCCGTCGGCGGTGAGCCGTCGCTGCACCCGGATCGTCACGGCGGCAAGATCCATGAAGGTCTTGCTCTGCACCCAGGACTCCGCAGCCGCGGCCAGCGGCCGCTCGATCGCGTCGAACGCTTGCCGCCAAAGCGACGTCATTGTCGTCACCTTCCCTTCCAGGAAGTCTCCGGCCCAGCCGGTCTAGCCGGTCGCTGTTTCGCGCCCAGCCCATTCGCGTTCCCGCCGCGCGTGTCTTTGCACCTTGTGTCTTATGTGAAAGTCGCGTTATGCAAAGAACCCGTTGTGGTCGCTGCCGTGCTGCCTGCACCGGCCACTCATGCAGGCCCAGAAGGCCTGCACGAGCGGCCGGATTTGCATAACGCTCCTTGCCCGCCGAGATGCCGGAGAACGATGTTCGGTCGGGGATCCATGCTGGTGGCGGCTTTCCTCCGGGGACAGTGGTCGTTTTCTCCATGCTTGCCCTCTGGGCGACGGTGGGGTATCCGCATGTTTACTGCACCCGCGACCCCGCGACCAGGTGCAGTCAGGTTGCCGATACCGCGGCCCGGTAACACAGCGCACAGTTGATGAACCGGACCGCCCCGTAGTACAGTCGCGGTTTCGCGGTCTGGAGTTGCTATGTCGCGGTTAGTGACATGATCGGTTCGGGTTTGCGGTTACAGGGGGTCACCTCCTTCCGGTCGCCGGGGGTCAGGTGGCTGCCGCGGCCAGCAGCCGGGTGC
>WNGL01008004.1_pt1 | contig 23778 bp, 24 predicted proteins | sample 5400591 | NCBI WGS metagenome assembly WNGL01 (sample SAMN13153377, study PRJNA577476) | soil metagenome | isolation source: 80 cm soil or saprolite under Garry oak tree replicate 1 | place: USA:California | collected 2016-06-15 | reverse complement strand
GCCGACGACGCTCCAATGGCTGAAGGAGCCGCTGCGCTGCTTGCATATCAACCATTGGGGGCAGCTCTATGATCAAGAGTCCCACCACGTCGTTCGTATTGCGGTTATAGGCGGTACAGGTAGTGAGCATGGGACCAGTAGTAATCACCTGCCCCACTCGATACGCACCGCCAACTAGTTTGGGATCACGCTGCGACATACAGCACCTGCATCTTTTTATCTTTTAGAGGTCAGCAACAGTTCACCTTAGTTATACAACTGCCGCCTTACATAGTCAATAATCCCCTGCCAGTTATTATTCCGCGCCGTCAAAATGGCCTGACCATCATCCGAGTAGGCATCCACCAGTACATTCTGGTTACTCAGACCCACACGGTGAGCATTGTTCAGGTCCAACTTCAAGGAAAATTGCGTCAGGTCGGCCAGGGACAAATTCGTATAGATCGTGTGCTGGAGGGCATCCATCGCATTGAAGAGGCTCGGCCACGTAGACACCTGCTTCACCTTGGCGAAAACCGCCTTCATAATGATCTGCTGGCGGGCCGAACGGGCAAAATCCGTCCCCTCTGCTGAATTGTCGAGCACATAACGCGCACGAGCATACTCGATTGCTCTTTCCCCATTCATATGCTGCGTCCCCTTCGTGAACTTGACCTTGATCCAGCTTGCATTAATACTCGGATCATCATTCTTGGGGTAATTCGCTGTAAATGAATCCGGGACATAGATGTCGATGCCGCCAATCGCATCAATCAACTCGCGGAAGCCATTGAAGTTGATGGTCAGCCAGTACTTCACATCCAGGCCCGTAATCTGCGACACCTTCTTGGCGGCTGCCTCACCGCCTGCCGCAGGGTCTTTGCCATTATCTGAGCCGACCTCGTAGACGGTATTGATCTTTGCGTAATGCCCGGAGCCACTGGGAACCTGCACCCACAGATCACGCGGAACCGAGATCAACGTCGTATGATGGTTCTGTGGTAACAGGCTCATCACTGCCATCGAATCGGTGAGATTCGCTCCTTGGTGATTTCCACCACCATAGCCCATCACGAGCAAATTGACCCGATCGCTGGTCCCCATATAACTCGTCTGCGTACTGAGCGGTGATTGAGTGGAGATGGCAGAACCGAAGGCCAGCACTCGTTGCGCCGTCACCAACCCAAAACCACCAAGGACACAGAGCAACAGCAGGACAACAAGGCAGCCTATAAGGCATCCACGCCGTCGTCTTGGGCGAGTTGGACGTGATCTTGTCTGTGGACCAGGTATATTTCCCCCTCCCACCTGTTCTGGCTGGTGGTAGGGATACTGCTCAGCATTGGGGGTGACTGCCATAGTGGGCATAATAGGCTGTGCGGGCTGTTTAGGAGGAGCAGGATATCGTGGCGGGTAGATCGTCGGCTGATCGGCCTCTCCCGGCCCGCCCGACCACGGCTGTGACAGTATAGTACGCTCATTTACTCGTTCCGCATACGGATTTTGATAAGGTTTATTTCCCCGCCGTTTATTTGCGTCTTTCTCTGGATTTTGAAAGTTACCGAGCACCAGTTTCTCCTGCTGTCCCTGGTCAGGAGGCTGGAGTGGCTGTGTCGGCTCATAAAAAGAGTTATCCGTCATTAATTTTTATCCTTCTCTTCATTAGAAGTATTACAACCATATCGCAATATATTACCATAACACCAGGGTTTCAGCCAAATGCAGAGGAGGGTGCATGTAGACTGCAAGAGCAGCTTATGGTAGACTGACGGAAAAACAGGGAAGACCAATCCCCTGGAGGTGAGGCTCTCGTATGGTAGAAAGCAAGCTGTATAGGGCGCGAGTGCGAATGGTGGAGGGCATGGAGCAAGGACTCTCTTGGGACGAGGCAGCCAAGCAAGCTGAGCTCCAGATCGGTCAATCCACTGCCTATCGGCTTCGTCAGCGGATGCGCCGAGGAGGAAAGCAGGCGCTGCAAGAAGGCAGACAGGCTCCGCACACGCCGAGCCACGAGATCCAGGCGCAACTGGCCGAGCGGTTTGGCCTCTCCATCAGCGTCAGCCAACTCAAGCGGGTTCGTGCCACCTTGGGCGTCAGCAATCCGCCCCAATCTGCGAAAAAAACGTGAGCTGTTCTCCCAGAGAGCAAGAGTGGCAGGAGGGGGCAGGAGCCTTGTTGCCGACTTCCTGCCACGCACGAAACAGACCTGCTTTCCCAGTTGGAAGGAGCCGTACCGATGAAGCAACCGCATGCAACCGTCCAAGAGCCTGCGCCGCAGCATCTCTTGCAACCCCAGTTGAGGCTCTTGCTCACCCTCCTGTTCCTCAATGCGCTAGGACTGCACCGACCATGGGACTTACGCACCTACACCGGAAGCGCACTGGGGAGGCTTTCGGGAAGGCCGCAGCCCTACAGTTCTCGTCACGTCGAACGCTTTCTCAGGATACTGGCGATCGCCAATACGGATGAAGCGTTCAGCGCAGCAGTGGCACGGTGGACAAGCGCTCTCTGGCAGGTGAAAGCAAGGAGTCAAGAAGCCACCTCGCCTCATGTGTACGTCGATGGCCTGAGCCTCGCCGTCTACACCGAGACCTTGATTCCCCGAGGACTGATCGGCAACTCAGGCAAAATCCTGGGCTGTCGTACACGCGTGCTGCTGCATGACGATCAGGGGCATCCGCTGCTTGCGACCACGCATCGCGGTGATTGGCATCTGACCAATGGCATTCCTTCTGTCTTGACCTGCTCTGAACACGCGACCGCAGCGCTGCATCTGACCAACCTGGTTGTGGATCGTGAGGCGATGGCAGCAGATTTTCTGGCACAACTCAATGCACAGGGACGCACTCTGACCACCATCCTCAAAACGCACCAATACACAGGACTCTCTTCCTTCACCAACGTCGGCTCGTTCGTGCCCCTCACAGTGGATCGGCATGGCACGGTGCTGACGCGCGCGTCGCTCCCGCTCAGTTTCTGTTGACTCGTCCTGATCGCGACGATGAACCGCTCCGGCTCACAGTGGCGTTGATCCGTGACCTGCTCGCCCTCTGAAGCGGAGCTTCCACGCGCCTGGTGGGCCGACATCCGACACGAAGAGGTCGCCTGGTGGCAAGAAGGCTGGCAGGCGACCCCAGCCACGGCCTCGCCGACAGAACCGAAACTCATTCCGATTGTGACGACGGCTGAGCAGATAGATGCGGTCACCCTCGCCCAGACCTACATCCGAAGCTTTCCAGCACAAGAGAATGTGATCAAAGATTTTCTCTTGCCTCTCGGTTTGGACACGCATCACGGTTTTGCGAAGACGCCTGTGATCAACTCGGAGGTGAACAAAAAACGGGAGGCGTTAGAGAAGCGATGTGCCAATGTCCACCGTTTTCGGGAGGCAGCCCGTGAGAAAGCGCATCGGGCAAGTAGACTGGCGACGAAACGGTGGAAACAAACGAAAGAGCATGCAGAAGCGTTGTATCGCGTTCTCCATAAGCAGTTACAGGCGTTGGAAGCCCAAGGAGTCTGGGAGGGAACCTACCGGGCCGAGCGCAAGAAAGTGAAAGCCGAAGTGGACGCCGAGTGGGAGCCGTTGTGGCAGCGCGTGTATCGAGTCCAGGAGAAAAGCCATCAGGAGAGCACCAAACACGAGCGGTATTGTCGAAAGCCGCGGGAACTCTTACGCGCTCTGGAAGATCTGACGGCCAAGGAGCGGATGATGTACGAACTGGATAACCGCAAAGATCAGATCATGACCGTCTGCAAGCTGGCCCTGGCGCATCTGGCGATGTGGGTGCGTGACCGTTTCTTTCCCTCCACCTATGCACATGCAACCTGGCAGCGTTTGTTGCCCTTTTTTCGCTTACCAGGCCATGTGCGGTGGGGTCGGGAGGGAGTCTCCGTTGAACTGCGGCCTTTCAACAATCGTCAACTGAACCGTGATCTGCTCGCTGTCTGCCAACGGGTGAACGAGGTTCACCCACGACTGCCTGATGGCAGACTTCTCATTCTACATGCGCCTCCCTCGCCCTTTGGCTGAAACCCTGATGTAGGTGTCACAATCTCGTATAATATCACCGTGATAACATTAGGGAATAAGAAGAAGCAAGCCTTTGTTCTCTTGGGTAGAAACCTTTTTAGGTAGCCAACATATCTGAACATGAAAGCGAGTGATTTACATAATGAACGAACATGCTAATCTGATGTATATTGGTGATCAGGATTTTGAGTCTAAAGTGCTCAAAGCTGATAAGCCAGTCATCGTTGACTTCTGGGCTGCGTGGTGTGGTCCCTGTCGTGCTATTGCTCCCGTCTTTGAGAAGCTGAGTAGTGAATATCAAGGGAAACTCGATTTTGCCAAGATGGACATCGAAGAGCACGAAAGGACCCCGAACAGCCTGCGCATCCAGGCTATTCCTACACTCATCATTTTTAACAACGGCAGAGAAATTGGTCGCCTGATCGGGCCACGACCTGATCGTCTGAAGCTTGAGATCGACCGCGTACTTACTGCCAACGGCCTCCAGGTTGCCTGAAACCTGGAATAGCAAGCTCGCATCAAAGTCGTGTCAATTTTTGCGTACAGGCGCCTGCACGCAAAAATTGACACGACTTTTCTTCTCTTGCGGGTACCCTGGCTCAGTGCTATACTAGTCAAGGATTTTTACCCTGCTTTTTGAGACAGGTACACAATAGAGGAGAAACAATACACGTTATGGATGACATGCAGAATGTAAATGGTGGAAGTGCCGGAAGTGTCCGCCAGAATAGCACTTCGGAAGAGGAAGTGAATCGCGAAGTCCAGGAATGGACAGACAAAGGCAATACTGCCGCAGCAGAGGGAGACTACGAGGCAGCTGCCGAAGCTTTTGAGCACGCAGTGGCCGCCAATCCTACCGACGCCCGTGCACGCTACAACCTTGCCCTTGCCCATCAATTTCTAAGTCAACCGGAACTTGCCATTGCCGGGTATCGACGAGCCATAGACCTTGACCCCGATCTAATCGAAGCATATCTTAACCTGGGAACGCTCTATGGGGAGCTTGGGATGTATGAAGAATCCCTCGAAACCTTCCAGCAGGCACTGGAGCTAGATCCCGAGGACGATGAGCTCTACCGCAATGCTGGCGATGCCTATCGTAGTCTGAATCTCTACCAGGATGCGATCCAGAACTATCGCCAGGCTCTTATCCTGAATCCTGACAACACACTGGCTGCCGACAATTTACGCGATGTCCGTGAGCGAGTCAATGAACAATTGCGCCGCATCATGGCCCAGGAGCGGGTGGTGGACGAAAACCCGGCTGATCCAGCTTCGTATGCAGAACTTGTCAGCCTCTACCTTGATATGCGCCGCTATGACGAGGCCCTTTCACTCGCAAACCAGATGCTTACACTTGATCGTGAGAGCCGTACCGCCTATGATGTGCTGGCATCGGTGTATGAGGAGATGGGCGACCAGGTCCAGGCGGCAGAAACCTATACACGTATCGTAGAACTGACACCCGACGATGCGGATGCCTGGGAACATCTTGGAAACTGGCGTGCTCGCCTGGGAGATACCGATGGGGCAATTGCCGCTTTTAATCGCGCCATCGAACTCGACCCGGACCGCTACACCGGGCAGTTTAGCCTGGCAGAGACCTATCTGGAGGCCGAACGTTATGACGAGGCCATGGCTGTCTACCGCGACCTGGTTGAGAATGGCGAAGACCTGACCTCCGATGACCTTGCGGCAGCTTATGCCGGTCTCGCCGATACATACAATTCGATAGGGCGTTACGAGGATGCCATCGAGACTGCAAAAACACTGCTGGAAAAATCCCCGGATGACCCGGAGGGCTACTACCAGCTTGCTACGGCATATGACGCACTCGGACGCTTTGATGAAGCGATTGAGAACTACCAGAAGGCAATTGAGAATGATCCCCTCAATGCCGACTACTATAACGACTACGCCGACACTTTGCGTGAGCTAAAGCGCTACGACGAGGCGCTTGAACAGGCGCAACAGGCCATCGCCATGGATCCTTCAATGGTACTTGCCTATGAAACTCTTGCCCAGATTTACGAGGAGACGGGACGACCAGAAGAGGCTGCGGCAGCGATGGAGCAGGCCAATGAACTGCGAGCAATCAAAGGGTAGAATTTAAGCGGATAGAACTCAGTTTCAAGAGCCAGGAGGCTCTTGAAACTGAGTTCCATCCGCTTATTATTGTGCTTGTTTCTCCTCGACTGTATCCGCGAATGTCTCCAGGTCTCCAAGACGCTGCTGGATATGGTCATAGAGGATATCACGATTGAGTATGTCTGGATCGTGTACCAGGGCATCACGCAGGTTGGTAAGTATTTCCAGGCGATATGCCAATGGACGTGGAATAATCTGCTGAGCGGCTACAATACTCAGAAGTTCGTGATACCCCTCTGGACGGCGTAGTCCAAAAGAAGCAACCAGAATACCGCAAATCTGTAAGCAAGCTTCGATTGCTAATTGCAGGTAGCGCTCAGCCAGGCCATAGACGCGAAAATTTGCCGTAAACTCCTCGCGATTCGTCTTCCCAAGCTCACGTAGGATGCCTACAGCTTCTCGCAACTGTTTCAGGTGACGCTGGAGCAACTCTTTATCTACTGGCAGGCCCTGCCCATGGAGTCGGCGGCTCAATGCCTGGTTCTGAAGGTCATCAAACTTCTTGAAATCCAGGTAATCCATTACCGCTTTCGTCTCAAATGCAATCCGCTGTTTCTCATCCCGGCTAAAGAGAAGTTGGCCGTACTTGATTACCTGCAACTTGAGCAGCAGAGAAGCCTGGTTCAAAATCATTACATCAATGCTCTCAGACTCCAGTCGCTTCGCCAGTTCGCTGAAAAAGTAAAGCTGGTAGTCAAGAAACTGGTCTGACTTGATCTGATCCATCAAGAGGATGGCAATATCTACATCACTGAGGTGTCCAAACGAAGCGCGGCCTGAGAGAGTACCAGCGAGGTATGCAGCGTTTACCGGATTTTGCGTGAAAAGCTGATTTAGTCGAGATTGCTTTTCGAATAGATTCATGAACGCCCTCCAGGAGAACTCCTATAACTTAGCCCAGCCTGATCTATCCTGGCATGGCTTGTGCCATTGAAGTAGACAAAGAACTTTTCTCCAAGGAAGAACAAAACATCTGTTTATGAAAGAACTATAACATAAAAAGTCCTCGTAGCGTAACCCCCTATTGATCAGCCTTCTACCCACTCCTCCCCATCAGTCGCTACTTCTTTCTTCCAGATAGGCACAGTTGTTTTGAGGGTGTCGATAATATAGCGACAGGCTTCAAGCGCTTCAGCACGATGCGGTGTTGCTACCACAATAATCACGCTTGCCTCTCCAATCTCCAATCTCCCGAAGCGGTGTGCAACAGCGACACGCTCTACACCCCAACGTCGTTGTGCTTCAGCGATAATCGTGCGTATTTGCTGTTCTGCCATCTCAGCATAGACATCATATTCAAGGTAACGCACCTGTTTATTGCGTGCATTGTCGCGTACCACTCCTTCAAAGATCACGATGCCACCGACACTGGGATGCGAGACGGCAGCAACGAGTGCCTCACGATTGAGCGGCTCGCGAGTAAGCTGAATCAATGGCTCCATAGCAAAGACTCCTGGCATCCTCCACCCATGGGAGGGATAAACACAAGCTCGTCACCATCACGAAGTATCGTCTCACCAGGGACGTAGCTCCGATTCACTGCACAGAGTGAGCGCTCCATGATAGGTTGCAGGCGTGGATAGCGTGTGAGTAACAGCGCACGCACATCTGTCACTGTAGCCCCGTCGTGCAGCGTCAGTGTTTCCTCATTCTGTCCGACGATCTCTCGCAATGAGGCGAAGTAGCGAATACGAATGTTCATGGAACTAATATAGCATATCCACAAATTGAGGGCCAACCAGAGGATGCAGGGTATTGTGTCCTATAGTTGGCCCTCTAGGGAGAGCCTGGCACCCACAAGGGGTGCCACTACTATGTTACCGGCGGAGGCCGTTCCGTCCATAGTAGTGGCACCCCTTGTGGGTGCCAGGGCCCAACGCAAAACTTTAGGGGACACCCAATCCACTGGTTAAGCTTCGGACAGGTCGTAAATCGCCTTAAACTTATCGGTCAGGTAGCGCACAAAGTACTTCGGATCTGGTTTCTCGCCAGTTACACGCTCCATCAAATCTTCTGACAGATAGATGGCACCGACGCTATACATGTGTTCGCGCAGCCAATCCAGGATAAAGGCAGCATCGCCTCTTGCCAGTCGCTCGTCGAAATTCGGGAATGCTCTGCGGAGTGCGTAGTAGATCTGTGCACCGTAGAGATTGCCGAGCGTGTAACTTGGGAAGTAGCCAAAGCCGGAGGTCCAGTGGATATCTTGCAGCACTCCTTCGGTATCCGTCGGAGGCTCAATGCCCAGGTACTCCTGATACTTTGCGTTCCACAGGCCCGGCAGCGTCTCAACTGCAACCTCGCCATTGATCAGCGCCTTCTCCAACTCGAAGCGTACAATGATATGCAGGTTGTATGTCACCTCGTCAGCCTCGACGCGAATCAGGCTTGGTTGCACTTTGTTGAGTGCACGAGCGAAGGTGGCAACATCCACCTGGGCAAATTGTTCAGGAAACGCCTGGCGCACGACTGCCAACTGACCCTGCCAGTACGGTTCGGAGCGCCCAATCGCATTTTCCCATAGACGCGACTGAGATTCATGCATTCCCATAGAGGCCCCACCAGCCAGAGGTGTGCGTACCAGCGTGGGAGCACTACCCTGCTCATAGACAGCATGGCCCCCTTCATGAATAGCTGCCATGATTGCCGCCTGGATAAAGTGTTCATCAGGACGGACGGTGAGGCGGACATCAAACGGGCTACCGAAGCTCGTTGTAAAGGGATGTGGCGATTGGGCGATGCCACCGTTCGAGAAATCGTAACCTATACCTTCCAGTAAGGCTTTGCACAAGGCTACTTGCTGCTCTACGGGGAACTCTCCCTCCAAACACGAAGCATCCACCGTGTTGCCGCTGGCCTCAATGCGTCGGAGTAATGCTATACTTACGTCTCGTACAGGCTCAAACAATCTCTCTACCTTGCGTGCTGTCAGCCCTGGCTCGAATTCATCCAGCAACGCGTCATAGCGTGTCTCGACATAGCCTAGCCGATCCGCAACCTCACGTTGTAGGCTGACAGTGCGACTGAGCCACGGTGCAAAGCTGGCGAAATCATTCTGTTCGCGAGCACGTCTCCATGCCTCAAAACTGGAAGCCTGCACGCGAGCGATCTCCTCAACAAGCTTGCGTGGCAGCTTTACCGCATGATCATAAGAGCGGCCTGCCTCGCGCACCAGCCCACGGTCTGCATCAGTAAAGTGTGCCTGCTTGATAACATCGCTGAGTTCACCCAACAGAGTCCCCAATCGTGGGGTAGTCCAGCGTTCATGCAGCAGGCCCTGAAGTGTCGCTAGCTGATGGCCGCGTACTTCTCCGGCACCTTCAGGCATAGCAGTGTTCTGATCCCATTCCGCGAGAGCGTTCAGGGATTTGAGATCTGTAATTTCATGCATATAGTCAAGCAGTTCGCTGATGCGTGCATCTTTGTGTGTGAAGTCAGGCATCATCGGACTGTCTTGTTTTGACATAATCACTTTTTAGTCTCCTCTTATGTGAGATGTAGGTAGATCGATGGCAGGTCTCTATTCACCCGCCGTCCTCAATGCGAGTTCAACCAGCGTCCGCACTCCAAACCCTGTGGCACCCTTCTCTTGATACGGCAGCTTATCATCCGTGTAATCCATACCGGCAATATCCAGGTGCGCCCACTTCATGTCTCCCACGAATTGCTCCAGGATTTTTGCTGCCGTGACCGACGATGCCGGTCTCCCACCCGTCTGCTTGATATCCGCCACCTCGCTCTTGATCAGTTCAGCATATTCCTCGTCCAGGGGCATACGCCAGAACTTCTCACCTGCCGCCTGGCCAGCAGCGATCAGTTCATCACTCAGTTTCTGATCATTGCTGAACAAACCTGCCATCACTGAGCCAAGCGCGATAACGATACCCCCGGTGAGTGTCGCCACATCGATAATTGGTGACAGTCCTTCTTTAGAAGCATAGGAAAGTGCATCAGCCAGGACAAGCCGTCCCTCGGCATCTGTATTCACGATCTCGACCGTTTTCCCATTCATGATCCGTATAATATCGCCTGGACGATAGGCTGTACCGCTCGGCATGTTCTCGGTTGACGAAACCAGCGCTGTCACATTAACGGCGGGTTTTAGTGCTGCAATGGCCTGCATTGGGCAGATAACAGCCGCTGCACCAGCCATATCACCCTTCATCTCGTGCATACGCTCTGCGGGTTTGAGAGAGATGCCGCCAGTATCAAAGGTGATGCCCTTTCCCACAAATGCCATACCTTTATATGGACTCTGAGGATCACCACGGTAGCGGAGGATAATGAACTTGGGCGGCTCAGCACTTCCCTGGGCTACTGCAAGCAGTCCACCCATACCCAGTTCTTGCATTTGTGGTCGATCCAATATCTCGCACTCCAGCCCAAACTGCTTTGCCATTATGTTCGCTCGATTTGCCAGTTCGGTGGGTGTCAATACGTTGGGGGGTTCGTTCACGAGGTCACGGGCATAATTTGTTGCCTCCGCTAGAATGCTCCCGCGCTGTATTGCTCGCTTAACTGCATCTTCATCTCTATATCTTGATAGCAGCCGAATCTTCGTAATGCCATGTCCATTTCCGTTATCATCTAAGTGCTGATATTTCTTGAAAGTATAGGCTCCTAATAATGCACCCTCTACCTGTGCCTGCGTCCCTTGCTCGATAGCTGCATTAGAATAATCCCAATGGAGTGCCAGGGTAAGCTGGTGTGCTCCAGTGTTTTGCAGGTGCCGGGTAGCAGTTGCACTGGCTCGTCTGATTGCCTGAGCATTCAGGGTCTCCAGTGGTCCCAGACCGACAAGTATCACCCGTTTTGCAGATAGCTTGCCCATCGTGTGAACGGTGGTTATCTCTCCCAGGTTGCCCTTGAACTCACCATCAGCACAAATCTCCTTAAGTAGACCACCCAGCAAGGCATCCACTGTTTTAGCGATTTCCGAGAGCACAACCACCCTGGTTCCTGACCCTGCTTTTTTCCGTGCTGCTCCTACCACCAGTGCGTCACATACTACGTCATCTACCGGCTGTGTTGTTAGTCGAATGTCCATAAATTCACAACTCCTACAATCTTTGCTCAAAGTTTGCAAGCAAAAAGAGAATGACCAGCCATCGTTGGCCGGTCAGGTGATCGCCTATGATGGTGTACATCATAACAAATTTTGGGCAGGTGCGCTAGCTCTAGTGCTACTTTTCCTATCGTTGTGGTAGCAAACGATCAACCACTTCTAACAATTGTCGCTCTGCCAGTGCTGGACGCTCTCGAATCAATTGGGTTGTGCGGTAGCCATCAAGCACAGGCATTGAAAGATCGGTGAGGATCAAGTCCACCTGTTCGTAGTCGAGCATGTTCAAAGCCTCCTGCCCATTTGAGGCAGAGAGGCAACGGTAGCCCCGTGTGGACAACACTCGCTCGATCAGAATACGATTGGAGACTTCGTTCTCAATAATCAGGATGCTTGGTTGGCGCGTACCAGCGCCAGGTGTTTGTGTGTTCATACCTCTTCTTCCCGTTTCTTATTTTGCTCCTGCCGTCGCAGGCGGTATGCAAAGAAAAAACTTGCACACCGCGTTTTTTATGAATGGGGATTGGGGGAGGCAACAATGGGCAAGGTGAATGAGAATGTCGAGCCTTGCCCTGGTATGCTCTCCACTGCTATTTCCCCTCCTTGCAATTCAATCAGCTTCTTTGCGATTGTCAAACCCAGTCCTGTCCCTCCAAAACGACGTGTCGTACTGCCATCGGCCTGGCGAAACGCTTCAAAAATGTATTCGAGTGCTGCCGGGCAAATACCGATACCAGTATCGCTGACAGCAATACGCAGCATCTCATAGCGGTGCAGCACTGTACAGCGAATAGTCACCCCACCCTTTTCTGTGAACTTCAGCGCATTGGAAACCATGTTGGTAGCAATCTGGTGAATACGATGACTATCTGCCAGCACCGGTGGCAACGCATCTTCCATCTCCAGCGTCAGATACAACCCTTTACTGTTTGCCATCGGCTTCAGCTCATTGACCACCTCTGTCAAACATGAGCCCAGCGCCAGTGGCTCGATCTTAACCTCCAGACGGTCTGCCTCAATCTTAGAGAGGTCGAGCATATCGTCTACCAGGCGTGACAGGTCTTCTGCCCGTCGTACCATGAACTGGATATGTTCTTCCTGTTCAGCTGTGAGTTCACCTTCAACAAACCCCTCCAGGATTAACCCACCATAACTGATAATACTGTGTAACGGTGTGCGTAATTCATGAGTAACAGTAGCAAGAAATTGTGATTTCAGGTGATTGACACGCTCAAGAGCAACATTCTTCTCTTTGACCTCCGCAAACAGAAGCGCGTTTTGAATAGCCATAGCTGCCTGGATTGCAGCAGTACTCAACGGGAAAGTATCACGACTCGTTACCTGGTGTGGTTTCTCCAGATAGAGGATGAATGCACCAATGGCCTGGTCTTGTACTAACAGTGGAACTGCAATCACAGAGCGATACCCGCCCTCGAGAGCCATCTGGGCCCAGGTCTCGCCTCGCTCCTGGTAGATAGTGGCAACATCTTCTGCATAAGCGATCTTCTGCTTCTGCATTGCCATTCGCGCCAGGATCATATCAAGATCGCGCAGTGCCGGACGGGGAATGCGAGGCCGGCGCAGACTATGTGGGCCGGTTGTTGATGATGTGTTCTGCTTAGGTGAGCGAACCGCTTGTCGCTTCCCACTCGGTGATCCAGTGCGTGTATTAGGAACAGCCGCCATTTTGGTAGTTGCTGCCATCGTGATATCCCCTTCGGGGTCGGTGTGCACTGTGATTGCCCCCGACGACCCTGGTGAGTTTGTGGGTGGGGGATATGATCCTGGCAACGATGGCGCTGTCCATTGTGCTACTGCCCAGGGTGAAGGCATCTCACGTCCATATAACAGCAAAGACACTTGTTTGGCCTGCATGATACTGCCCAGGCGGCACACAATTTCTCCAAGCAGCTGCTCTAAGTTAAGTGTAGAGATCAAGACATCGCTCATCGTCAGTAGATCACTCATCTGCTTCGTTATAGCCTGGCTTTCACTCTCCTGTGTACGCAGGGACTCAGAAAGGCGATTAAACGAGTGTGCTAACATACTCAATTCGTCGGTTGTTGATAGCGATGGCTGCATGCTGGCATTATCTGCAACAAGAGCTCTCACTCGTGCCTGGAGTCGACCCATCGGGCGTATAAAGTAATATTGAGCCAGGACAATGTAACCCGTAATCCCTAGTGTAAGTATGAAAATACCCGTACCAGTAAGGACCCACAATCCTCGCTCGTCGATGCTGTAGATTGATTCTACATCGACAATCATCAGTGAGGGTGACTGCTGCACCTGGTTCCAGGATCGAACAGGACTTGCCAGGGTCAGATAGCGTTGTGGCCCATCAATAATATGGCCCATTTCGGATGAGCAGAGATCATCTTCTGATGTAGGTTGCTCAAGAAAAAAGGTGTTGCCTATCGTTGTTCCAAGCACCTGTCTTGACTCGCATAACAGTACCTGCAGTCCAGATTTGCGTACCAGGTCGAGTGCAAAGTAGTCATCTATCGCTTGTGCAGCTACGAGTATCCCAACCTGTGTATTGGCATGATTACGAACAGGTACAACAAGGCTTAAACCCCACACGGTACTTGTGGAGAGAGTATCGAGACCAGAGGCAGTGATTGTCTGTAATGCTGAACTACTCTGTCCCTGCAAACCCTGGTCAACCAGGGGAGATGCTCCGGCAGGTACAGTATTTCCCGCGTCTCCTATGCCCTTGAGCGTTCCTGATTTTCCCACCAGCCGTCGATCCCGAGAGATCATATCAAGTACTGCCCAACGGTGGCGTGCCTGTATAGGCAGAAGGATGCCTGTTGGGGAACTATGAGCATTGGGCTGAGAGAGAGCAGAAGTGATATCAGGATTCTTCGCAACTTTGCCCAGGTCTTGCAGGAGTCTCTCGGTCTGTGCCTGGTAAGCTTTGCTGACAAGTGTAAGGTGTGCAAGGGCCTCACTCTTCGCTTCATGCTCAGAAAAATATTTCAGGGCTATCCACGAGACAGCCGAAAAAAGAAGCATACAAACGAAGAGTGTTAACGCCGCTCCAAATATTAGTTTTCCCCCCAGGGACCGTACAGTAAATCGCATTAACCTTTTACATTTAATGGCCAATAGAGCAAAAGTAAGGGGAAGGACGGGGTGCCAGCTCGTCCTCCCCCTACCGCACGTATGCGAGAAGCATCGTGGAACCTTGGAAAGTGCGCATGCAGAGCCCCATGGGGAAAAGGTTGCACGAATGTCAGATGAACGCTACAAGCTGCTCGTCGAGGTGGATATGCTTGATCACGAACATCCCGCTTTTCATCCCAAGTCTATCTATTATAACGTATGAGGAGCTAATAAGTTATCTCTTTTGAGATCAATTTTTCTCACAAAAGAAATTTCATTGTGAGAAAATGTTAGATTCATGGAGATTTCTGGCCCCTACCAGGTTCTATACTCGATATAACCCGACTTAAGCAAGTGTACCACTGTGCGTGCCACATCCAGTTCGCTGCGATGTACCAGCCGGGCGACATCGCGGATAGTACGCTTCCCATCCAGCAAAATAAGTACGATTCGTTCTCGTCGCTGCATTCGCTCCATCGTTTGGGACATCGTTGCTATGGGTAAAGCCCGGAAAATTGCATTGGCTCCCAGCTGTGTTGCCCTCTCCGCGCTTTCCGTTATTGGTATTGCTGGCCAATTAGCAGCTCTTTGAGGAAGCGGTGTGACTGTATCTGTTGCTAAAGGTTCCGTGAGCCGTCTTGTAAAGCCTATGTGTGGTATGCGAGGTATGTGTGCTATTGTCATTTTTATCCCCTCCAAGACACGTACACCCAAATCTCACCTTACAATGCACTACTCATCCGATCATCCACCATATACTGTACTCGCCTTATGTGAATTTTCTGTGAAAATCGAAGTCCTGAATGTGAAATTGCTGTGAAGATCTAAAATGCTATATGCATCATCCTGCTTCATTGCAGTTCGTGCTTTATCTTTATGTTCTTGTTTCCCACGAAGTGGCTTCACCGTGTCATCCTGAGCGAAGCGAAGGATCTCGTCTAGATAGCTGAAAGCTCAAAATATTCTTCTGAAGAGAATACGGGTGGAAATTATGAAAGGCTATGGAATCTCAGTCCACTCAATAGGTCCACTTATATCTTGCTTATCCAACTGCAGAGAGGTATTCTGCTGTGTATCCACTAGGTAGATACCCTGTTGGCCGTCGCTCAAGGCCACCACGAGCTGGTGGGGAGAGGTAGCAGACCAGATCAGGGCCGACGCTGATCCGCGTAGTTTGAGGGAGAAAGTCTTCTTACTTGCTTGTACATTAACCACAACGGTCTGTTTCCCGGTACTATATGCCAGCTGCTGGCTATCTACTGACCATGCAGGTGCGGGTTCATCAGCCACGCTGGAAGCGATGAGTGTATCGATACCTGTTGTCACATTGACTACATGGAAGGCTCCCACACCTGCTGAAATAGCATCGAAGTAGTCAACCTGTGTCCCATCCGGCGACCATTGAGCGAAGCTCACCTGTTTGCCCGCCGTTAGACGTACAAGACCTGTACGAGGAGGAACATCGAGACGCCAGAGATCGGCTGGCCGTCCTGCCATTGAGGTGAGAAGCAACCAGCTTCCAACTCCACCGTGTCCCATCCGACTGTAAATGGCCTGTGCATAATCTCCTGTAGTCAGGAGTTGCGGTTCTGTTGCCCCACCGGCACCGACATGACGAATCCAGATACTATGCACATGCCCTATCACTCCCATACTCCAGGTGATTGCAGGAGTATTCACATCTGGCGACCAATCCAGGTCGAGCAGGGTATCGCTGGTAGAACTATCCGTGATGGTCAATAAACCGTGATTCTGGGTGTTATAGTCTAGAATACTCACCCCGCCATCATATGACAGTTGAAAGGCCAGCCGAACTCCGTCGGGTGACCAGACAGGGTGGGAAGCGCTACCTTTGATAGGAACTGGCACCATCTGTACTGTGCCAGTATCCATTGAGGCAATGTACAGGTTGGTGAGGCCAGTTCCCTTAGGATCAGCCACAAATGCTAGCATACTGCCATCTTTTGACCAGGCGAGACTGTTTAAGATAGCCATTCCTGTATCAGTATCCCAGACGGATGAAGGCTGCACACCCGTCTTCAACAGAGCTTGTGAGATGATTGTATCGCTTTGTCCGTCGCTTCGGATGGTATGCAGCAACGCTTTTTGCAGATCGATATAGGCGAGTCGATCACCAGCAGCGCGTCCTGGCAGTGCCGGACTGACAACCCAATTTGCTGCTACTGTAATCGCATCGGCTGTCAGGCGGCGGATTTGTGTGCTGCCATCTGCAGGAGCGCTCCACAGAGTCCCACCACGCAGGAAGACAAAGCGCATACCCGCTGGAAGTGGTCCTGCCTGTTGCGGTCCTCCGGCTGGTGGAGTGATGGCACCGGCCGTGATCCCTGTGTGTGCCTGTTGCGACCAGATATTCCAGCCGATCAGTCCTCCAACGCCTATCGTCAGCAAAATGATTGCGGCAATGGCTACTTGCATTACACGCAATCCCCAATTGCTTCGCCGCCGCCGGATTGGGAGCATAGCGGGGTGTTGCTCTAGTGAAGGTGGTTCTAGCTCTGAACTACTGCGACTACGACCTCCGGGAATAGCGACCAGTTGTGGACGACCGGGAGTGTCGCGTCGAATGGAACGGCGAGAACCAGTATCGTGACTGTGTCCGATACTGCTATCAAACGTGCCCGTAAGCTCAAGGTACTCTGATGAAGAAAAGATTCTATTGCGGAGTGCTGGATCAGGGCTAACACGAGGCTGTTGTGAGAGGAGGGCGTCGAGACGTTGGAAGTCGGCAAGGATGGTGCTACAGTGTGAACACCCTTGTAAATGGGTTGCCACTGCGAGCCGCTCTTCCAAAGCGAGCGCATTGTCAAGGTAAGCACTGAGTAGCTCCTCGACTTGCTCGCAGTTCATGTTGTACCTCCTCCCTGTTCCAGCGCCCGGTAATGTTCTCGGAAGGATTGACGTGCGCGGGACAGGTACATCTTGACACCACTCTCTGCAATATTCAGGGCCTGGGCAATCTCGCTATAGGAGAACCCCTCCTGAGTATACAGCAATAACGCCGCCCGGTATTGGTGAGGCATTCGACGGAGAGCAGCACGCACAATTTCTGTCGTACCATATACTTCTTGTGGGTCTGCAGTCTCAACATCCGCCGGTTCATGGTCCAGGTCTTGCCAGGGCAACCATGCAATCAATTTTCGACGGCGGAGCGCATCATATGCCGTGTTCGTTGCGATGCGATACAGCCAGGCGGAGAGCTTCAGGTTTGCATCCATTTTTGGCAGCGCTCGAAACGCTTTCAAAAAGGTGTCCTGAGTCAGATCATCTGCCTGTTCACGATCTCCTACCAGGTGGTATACATAATTGTAGATCGGTGTCTTATACTCGTCGTAAATCTGTTCAAAGGACCAAGGGCTTTCCTTGGTTTCCACCCTGGCCATGCGCTACATCCCTTCGATGGCTATAGCTTACAACCTGTCCGTTCCATGCAGGGGATAATAGCTCATCTCCAGTCCACGCAGGCTAAATATAGGTGTTCCTACGGGTGTGGAAGGCTTTCTTCCTTCTGTGTAGTGGAACGGACAAACAACGTTCTTAGTAACATACCGAAGTAGCTGCATCTCCTTGCAGCAGATATGTATCGGATACCATGGTAGCATACTTTGATGGAATCCTTGAATTGAATAGCTTTTGAGCTAGTACTATTTGGTGACACTCCGCGTGGGCTAAAGCCTCAGCGGCTTCTGACACGCCTCCGTAGTCGGTTCCCTGAGTGGATGGAGCGTAGCTCCGACTCGTGGGACCGTAGTGGGGGAGGTATATCTGAAACAGCGCATCCATCCATGCCTGCTGTTTCTTGGGCGGTGCCATGCCCGTTACTCTCTGTATGCCTTGCGGAAAGGATAGATGGTCCACAACTTCCGCTTTCGGCGTCTTGGCAGAGTGCAACACCTGTGTCTTTCGACACCCTCTCTGTTGCCAGAGGAGCGGGAGGCTTTTCCTTGTGATAGCGCATCACGAGACGTTGACCGATCATCAGACTAGCGTTCCTGTCAGCATTCCCCTGCATACCGCACTCAGGACACAGAACCAATGGCGCACCTGGAGTATAGCCCTCTGCGGGTTGTCCTTGCGCATAGCGAGCGACGAGGCTATGACAACACGCACATTCGCGGCTCGTGTTACGGGGATTGACTCGGCTGGTGATGATCCCCGCATTCCACGCCTTGTATTTGGCATACGTGAAAATGCGTCCCTTCATCCAATACGCCCGCTTCGTATTGCCGCGATGGCTATACTTGCCCTTCTCTGGTTTCAGGTTGCCCAGATGCTCAAAAACTAACACGGTTGCCTCATGCTGCTTGGCAAACTGGACAATGCGAGCACTCACCAGATGTGCCAGGTGCTCATCGACATGACGTATCTTGTTCCAGAGATCAGCATTATCCTGTTCGCCTTCCGCTATAATGCCAGTTTGATGTCGGTTGCGTGCGATACGTCCAAGCAGTTTCTTCCTAAAGCCGGATATCCGTCTACCACCTCCAATGAACTTGGTGGCGAGGATCGAACCTTCAACCGTTTGGATCGTACACACCGCGATGTTTTCGTTGATATTCAGGTCTACTGCACATATCCTGGTTTGTGCGTTAGTGGTGATTTGTTTCTCGATTTTGCCAGGACTCTTGAATTGCCTCTCGACAGGAGTATGCAACCACCACTGATTTCCATGCTTGATGAGTTGAGGACTACCTATTTCTACATCGAAAGGCAATTCCCGTCCGGTAATGCGCACCTTGAGCCATGCCCAGCAAGTTCCTGTCCACACCTTCACGACGATGCTACTCTCAGTGCGTTCCCTCCACATACCAGCATAGAGTGTAGCGGACTTGTTCCACGAACGAGGCGGAACTGGCGGGCGCTCGTGAAACTTCTTGCCCCTGGCTTCGGCTTTCTCTTTGCGTTTGCGCCACTTGGCAAGATGGGAATAGAACGAGCGAGCCGACCCCAAAGCCGCATGGATAGCAGCACGGCGGAACATGGCGGGAATGTCTTGCTGAATCTCGGAAAGCGGCATGACCGGATACGGGTTCTGCTCGGTAGTGTGGGTAAGCTTTTCCAGAGCGGTGAGCGCCTCTTTCGCCGGAAGATCGAGCACGCCCGTGTGAGCCTGGATCACCTCAAAGTAGAAGGCAGCGACGTGATTGAAGAGAACAGCATTGGCAGCAAACCACGCACCATGTTCAGGCTGATAGTTCAAGACCTGCTTGATGGTGGTGGTAGCTTTGGCCATGTCCCTACCTCAATCCTTTCTGGGCATCAATATATTTCTGAATGGTCTCCTGGCTAATATTGCCCGCCGTCGAAGCAAAGTACGAACGGGTCCAGAGCGACGGCAACTTGAGCAACTCAGGAAACTCTTTCCGCAAGAAGAAGGAAGTGATACCTTTACATTCCTTGACCACCTCGGCGGCACTCGTAGAAGGAAAGCACCGCACAAAGAGATGAAGGTGATCGGGCTGGATGGCCAGCGTAAGTATCTGCCAGCCCTTCTCCTGGCATTTCTGCTCAATGAGGGACTGGCATCGCTCCCCAAGCTTCCCTACTAAGACGGGTTTGCGGCGACGAGGGCACCAAATGAGATGATAGACAATCAGATGAACATGGTGTTCGTCCCGTTGGTACTCGAGTGTCTGTTTCATGGTAACATCTTACCATATCTTAGACCACCTGTCAGGGGCTCAAGCCAGGGACGCCTAACCGCCTGGGTTCCTCCGAAAATCGCCTAAAAGAGTACGGTAATGCATGAAACGCCCGATTTTCATGCTCATGTCTGAGGCAGAGCATCATCGTGCTTGAAACCATAGCGGCTTGCGGCGGGCTAAAGCCCTGGTACGGTCAAACAGCTCCCGAACACTCTCAACAGTGACATGAAACGCTTCCAGCTCGCGTAAAATGGCCGTTATGTGAGTTCGATTTCGTGCGAGATTGTCATAGTCGAAAATGACAACGATATCAAATTCGCTCCCCTTTGCAGCCTCCCGCAGCGCGTTTTGCTTCCCCTGTCATTTGCCCATCCTTTCGAGTATTGGAAGATGCGTTCTAGTATACACTTGTGAGCTTCTACGGTCGAAATGCACAGGGGTGGCAACTGCAAGAGGTTTACGAGTCCTCTGTATCAATTTCACCCCTGAGAAGCCTTTGTAATGTCTCTTCAGTGATGACATACTGACCGCCAATTTTCACGGCTGGTATTTTCTTTTGATTTATCAGCCTTCTAATCGTCTCGACTCGTCGGTTTAAAATCTTTGCGACATCCTGAGCCGTATAGGTAACGGGTAACTTTCTCTCGTCCGACATACAAAAGCCTCTTTTCTGAGAAAATGAAAGGTGAATTATGGAGGATGCATAGTATTAACTCCTATTATGATACAACGAATGGGAATACCTACAAAGTAAGGATATAAGCCCACTTTTTCGAGAGAATTCATATTAACTCCCTCTCATAAGCACGACAATACTAAGGTGAGTGGTGTCTGTCGGTAAACTTGCTCCTTGCCTGGATATATTGATGGTTGCTTGGTCAACTCCTCTGATATGGGAAAGAATGCTCACTGCCTGCAATCTATCCTTTCCTGCAATGAGCCTTGCTATGGTTCCCTTTTCAAGCTTGCTGAACTGATAGACAAGGTTTCCTGTACATCGAGCAGTGATGGTAACAACTCCACTATGAACGGTCGTGTTTCCAAGAGAAGTTTGCAGATTTCCCTTGACTGCATAGCCAGTCCCTATGCGGTGTGTCGACAGTGCGACAAATGCGTTTCTAAGCTGTACTGTAAATGCTTTTACGTTGTAAGCTGTTGCGGTGCAAGTATCAGTGATCGTAACCGTCACTGTCGCTCCTACCTGGCCTACTGCGTGGTCTGCGGTCATTTTTTGAGAACACAGTGGCGGAGTTAGTGCCTCATCTGGTAGTAGCTGGCTCGTGAAACTGTTTTGGATGCGCTGGACTAAACTTGTCTTGAGCATAGATGAAGCAGTATCTACATCGTCCTGTCTGACCATTTTGTAATCTCTTGCGTCCATTCCTCCCGTAAAAGCGGACAGGTTTTTCACGAACACATAATCTCGGCAGCACTCCTCGCTTATATCAAAAGCTGCGATGTTGCCTTGGCTTCCTGCATCTATGCTTTGGGGGAATGGTGCGGCGTTATAAAATGTCACTGTCCCTCGTGCCTGAGTCGCGTCCTGGTGTCCAGTGCCAGTAGTCGGGATTGTTTTTGCCTGGGAAAGTGTGAGTGGTGCGAGGATATGAGCATTTGCAAGCCGGAAAGTCACATTTGCGGTTACGGTTTTTTCATCTGGAACAATAAGTACTGTTGCTGAGGTAGTGAGTAATGGCAAGGCAAAAAGCATCACAAGGATTGATATGAGGAGCATAGACGTAGCAATAAAAATCATCCATTTGAGCGGTACTGGCCTTTTATATATCGGGATTTTGGGCATTGGTATTTCGATGACCTCGCCTTCAATAACTGCTGTTTCCGCTTCCCCGTTTAGTTGCTCCTCCTCTATCGCCTCGCTAATCACGATTAACACTGTTATTGGCTCACTCACTAAGGGCTGTGTTATCCTGCTCTCTTGGTGTTCTTTATCTAAAACCTGCTGAATGTGGCTCATGATCTTCTCCTTACGCCTGACTTCACACGGTAAAGAAGGGCATTGTGCCCTTCTCTTTTTTAGCCTGACAAGCGAGATGTAAACTCTTTTCCATCGTTGTACATGATGTACAACGTGTTATTTACCACAACCTCTAGATCAGGCTTTCCGTCACCGTTCTCATCCTGAAAAGTAAGGGACGTAACAGGAACAAGATTAGCGTTCTCGCCTGTTAGAGTGGCTATGTAGTACACATGTGCCGTTTTCTGGTCTTGGTTGCCGTAAGATAGCTCTATGACATCAATAACTCCATCGTTATTGATGGCGATAAACTGACTGTCGGGATGCTGTTTATCTCCGTGTCCGACATTGGCAGTCGCTTTTGTGATGCGCGGATATCCATATGTTCTATCGTCGTTCCATCGCCCCAAAGCGGGTAAAACGTACAGATTTATCAGCATCGCAATGAGGATACCGACAAGAATGACAAGGAAACAGACAAGTACAAAGCGCCTAAAGCTAATGCCCGCCTGAGGCATATCCTCTGTCACTTGGGTCGGTGGTGGGCTGTATGTTCGTGCTGGCCTTTTGGGGAGATTGTAGACGCGAACGCTTGTATTTGGTCGCGTTCGGTATATTCTGTCGTCGTCTTCGTCCTCGTCAAACGTTAGTAGTGGTACTTCTTGGCGTGTGCTTCGACTGCCAGTTTGGTACGGTACATCTTCGGGATGCAGACCTGCATAATGACCTGCGCGATGCGGGGATGCTTGTTGTTGCATCTCCTCCCGTTCTTCCCGGGTCAAGCTTGCACGTCTGATTGCTGTCCCTGGACTGCTATAGGTATAATCGCCGTTTTGCTCTCTGAGCGGCGCTTTTTGCTGCCTCGTCTCCAAGATTGAGCCTCCTTTACAGCTAGAAAGCTTTTCCGTTTGCAAAGTCGGCGGCTTCTCGAAGCGTCAGTTTTCCTTGACTGGTTTCCTCAAGAAGCTTTGCAATTTGCTCTTGCTTCTGGTGGCACTCACAATACGGATTGATGCAAAACGGTTTATCTACCGTGTGCACAAGAAAGATAGGGACAATGGAGCGCGGTGTCAGGGTATCGCTCTCCTGTCTGAGGGTGAGAGGGATTTGCATAGTGCTGTATTGGGAAGTCGGGTCAAGCATTTTCCTATTACCTTTCTTGACTCGTATTGTTCCCAAGTGTCGTATAATGACAATTGAGAACACGGTAACGCTTGCAAAGGGGTTGCTGCTCTCACATTGCTGGTACTGTTATCGGAACATAACAGTATCAGTTCTTTTTTGCCGCTCTCACCTCCGTTCCAGCTTATCGAGCATTGCATACAAAACATGGTGCTTTTACATAAGAATACCTAATAAAACAGCACAAGTCAATAATTTTTCGCATGAATTTTTGCTATCTCATAAAATTGGATAACATAACATACTATTACAGCATTCTAAAGGAGGAGACAGTATATGAGATGGATTCCTGCGGAAAATCGCCCGAAAGAGATGGTAATGCATAAAATGCATCTTTTCCATGCTCCTCTCTGAGGCGGAGCATCATAGCGCTTTAAAATTAATTCCAACGCGGCTTGCTCAACAAAGCCGCGTTATGATACCATACAATCGCTATGTATAGTTATGAGTGGGTTATGAATGGGTTATGAATGATGTTCACTTTATGAGCAAGGAGAGTACTTCCTCTATGGCTGAGGAGCAACTAAAACACGGCGTGCGGACAGTCTGGTGGGAAGAAGGTGCATCGGGTGCTTCGGTCGGTATGCTTGACCAATCACTCCTCCCTCAGCAAGTCGTCTACCTCAAGCTC
>WNGL01002207.1_pt1 | contig 23794 bp, 20 predicted proteins | sample 5400591 | NCBI WGS metagenome assembly WNGL01 (sample SAMN13153377, study PRJNA577476) | soil metagenome | isolation source: 80 cm soil or saprolite under Garry oak tree replicate 1 | place: USA:California | collected 2016-06-15 | reverse complement strand
CATCGCGCCCATACAGTTACCGGCTAGGAAGTCAACTTTATCGGAAACCATACGCCAGCGCCCAATGCGTGCGGGCTGCTGGCGATTCCTCCACGCTAACGATGATAAAGTAACTGCCTGTGGTTTTCGGAATGATGTGCGCAGCCGCAAGGTGGGCTTTCGCCCAACTGTCTGGTTGTTCCGCGAGTTTTCCGTCCGAATTATAAATGTGAACGGACACCTTGGCCCGATCGACTTCTGTTCCCAACCAGAACCAATATTCATTCCCTTTAAACAATTGTTGCCGCACCGCTTTCCTTTCACCCGAAGCTAGGTCGCCTGGCCAGTAATCCTCACGCACCTGAAATCCTTGTTTTACATAGGGTTCTGCCGCCAGAACAGCCCATGCCCGCGCGTACACTGTGGTGGGGTCCACCTGGGCGAAAATCGCAGGCGGTAGCACAACGATGGCCGCCAACAGGGAGGTCGTGCAGAGAAAGACCTTTGCGAAAGGGTTCACCCGAAATTTCTCAGTCTTTCTTGATGATGTCGTTGCCGAACCGCGTCGTGATCTCATTGACCTTCTTAACTGATTCCGCAGAAATGCGAGCATTGCCGATATTGATTAGAGGCTTTACCTCCACCAAGGCGCCCTGAATTTGATGAACGATTCGGAAGGTTAAACTCGGACATCGCCTGCAGTCTTGTCTGAAAATAGGTCAGCAGATCGGGTTGATGCAATCCAGATCGTTCGCCCTTCAAGATCCAGCTCTGAGACCCAGCCCAAGCTCCAACGGCGTTTCTTGAGATTGTCGGCGATGATTTCCCAACACTTCATTTAGAACTTTGTTCGCGTCACTGCTTGTTATTTAACACGAGCCCAAACGATAGCGAACAGCACGATGGCAATGATAGCAGTCCCAGCCAGGAAGGCTTTGTGCCAATTAAGCTCACGTATCACCATCAACTCTGCCCGGCCGGGCGTGTGTTTCCCCTGTAGGATCGATTCTCGCTCGTCGAGCTTTTTTTCGACAAAGCTCGCAAACTTATCGGCACCCGAAACAAACGGGGTGGCGTGAGTGGTGCTTTCGGCCTTGTCGATGCGTTGCGTGACTGCCTTTCCAGTTGGCGTCGCAGAACCGTAATGAAACCGCTCCTGAACATCTTTTGGAAGCTCAACGAAATAGACCTTTGAAATTCCGGTTTTAGTTCTAAGCACGATCCCGTCTGCCTCTACATGGCTGATCGTGGCGTCTTTATATATCTTCCCGCTGACAGTTTTGAAGTCCTCAGCAAGCGCGAGTGGCACAAATAGCGTGGCTAGGATTACGATGGTCGCTTTCTGTGGGTTCAATGGTGCGTGGATTCTGTCTTCTTGCTCTGCCCACGGCAATGCAAAAATGATATTAAGCTGCCCGCGATTCGGCGCGCGACGTTAGCGATTGGCTGCGAACGGAATCGTTTGCGATACCTCCTTACTTGCGCGAAAGAGTCGAGTCGGGGCGGTTAGCTCAGTGGTAGAGCATCTCGTTTACACCGAGAGGGTCGGGGGTTCGAAACCCTCACCGCCCAATCTCTTTGTTGAATCAGTGACCGTTTGTTTTTGAATTAAAGCAGCCTGTGACGTGGCATAACCTAGGCATGCGAATGAGACGTTGCGCTTTGCATGCGCTTTTGGTGGTCTGCGTCCTGTCGAGTTCTGCGCTCGCCGCTCAAAAAACGCGCGACAAGATCAAACAAGACGCCGAACGAAATGAGCAGAACGACTACGACAAGGCAATGGCAGAATTATCGAAGGCGAAGGCCATTCAGCGCAAATCGAACAATGCTGACCTCCACTGCACTCGCGCGGCGGAGCGCCTGGAGAAAGGGGAGCTCGAGCAGGCAATTGCGGACGCTTCACATGCTATCGCAGCCGATCCGGAGAATGCACGAGCGTATTACATTCGCGGTTTCGCGCGTTGCCGAAAAAAGCAATATGCAGCAGGGCTGCGTGATCTGTCCCAGGCGATTGGACTGGACCCAAGTATGAGCGATGCGTACTACGTCCGCGGATTAATCCGCACGCAGAACGGCAGGTTCCAAGAGGCTGTCAGCGACTTTACGTCAACGCTTGAGCTGGATCCGACAAAGACCGCTGCGTTGGCTAAACGTGCCGAGGCTTATGCGAAATCGTATCAGTTCCCATTAGCGGTTGCCGATTACTCGGAACTCATTCAACAAGACCCCGGCAACGCTGAGCTTTATAACCGGCGCGGCCTGGCGCGTGCTACTATGCAGGATTTTGAATCCGCCATCGCGGATTACACCGAAGCGATTCGGCTGCGCCCGCAGTTCGAAGAAGCGTACTACAACCGAGGCGTCGCGCACGCCAACATGAACGCGCATGAAAGGCCGGATTTTGAGAAACCCGTGGCATGGGGCAATCAAAGTCACTGGCGCGCCGCGATCGCGGATTTGTCAACTGCCATCGCCTATCGTCCTGATCGTGCGGACAGCTATCGTTATCGCGGCTTTGCGCACAACGGTATTGGCGAAAATGACGAGGCACTCGCCGAGCTGTCAGAGGCTCTGCGTTTAAATCCCACAGACTGGTGGGCTCGCTTAGGTCGCGCCGACGTTTACGAACTACGACGCGAATTTCGCAAAGCGGAATCCGAGTACGACAAAGCGGCTCGGTTACGACCGAGTTACCCTGACATTTTTTCGCATCGTTCGGATTTCTACAGGCGCAGAAATGAATTTGAACGGGCGCTCAAAGAAGCTAACAAGGCTGTGAAGCTGGCGCCAGATTATGCGCCTGGCTTCTTTTCTCGCGGCGTAGCATATTTTTTTTTCAACAATTACGATTTGGCACTGGCCGATTTGAACTCGGCGATACGACTGGATAAAGAAGCCGTGAAGCCGCCGCCCGGCTGGCTGAGATCGTGGCGATGGCCAAGTGATCTTGCGCGTGAATACGGGTTTCGCGGGGGGATTTACGAGAAAAAGGGAGATTTTCCCCGCGCGATTTCCGACACTAATGAAGCCATTCGCTCGGATCCGGATAATCCGCTGTGCTGGCTCAGCCTGGCAAGTCAATTAAGAAAAACAGGTGAGTGCGAAAAGGGCATGGCCGCCATCGCGAAAATCTTCGACTCTGGCAGGGTAGACCTCCTCGCGTTGCTTGAGCGAGGCGATCTTTATCGTTGCCTGGGCGACGTTGAACGGGCTCTTTCAGACTACAAGGAGGCTGCACGTCTCAGCCCAGAAAACGGTCTATGCTGGTTGAGTCTAGCCAACTTGTTCAAAGAAACACAGCAGTACGAAAAAGCCATTGACGCGCTGTCAAGAGCGCTCGAGAAGCAACCTGGTAATCTGCCAGCGCGAATTCTGCGTGCAGACATCTATCGGCTCCAACGCGCAAACGAGAAGGCCATGGCCGACGCATCGGAAGCTGTGCGGTTGCACCCCGATCGTGCCGAGGCGTATACCGCTCGCGCGTCGGCGTACAATGCTGCTAAACAATATGAGGATGCTATAGCCGATGCCAACCGCGCAATTGAGATCAACCCGCGCGATTTCGATGCCTGTTTGCAGCGCGGATTTGCGTATCTGCAACTTCACAAGTACGAGCAAGCCGTCGGAGATGTAACAGAAGGAATCGAGCTTCTTACTTCCGCACCAGGGATAAAACTTACGTCGGCCGATGCACGTATTTTCAATTCCGTCGCCTGGCTGCTAGTAACTTGTCCAGACCCGACCGTTCGCGATCGTGGCCACGCAACAGAGTACATTGATCGGGCACTCCAGCTCGCGCCAGATCAGTGGCAAAGCTGGGACACGCGTGCTGCTGTTTTTGCAGAGAACGGCGATTTCGAAAATGCGGTTAGTTGGGAAGAGCGCTGTCTGCAGCGAAACGATTTGTCTGAAGAACAACGACGGGGGGCAAGCGAGCGGCTCGCACTGTACCGTGCGGGAAAACCATATCGCGAAGAGCCAAAGTAGGCCAAGTTTTGGCACCTTCGTTCTTGCATTCAAAATTTCACGACAGCATCTCGGCGACTGCGGCTTCGACATGAATTTTGGTTGTGTCGAGAAACGGAGTGGCGTGGTACTCGGGGTCGCGTAGAAGCAGCGGCAGTTCGGTTCCGGCGAGGACGACGCCATCGATGTCGCTTCGTGCTTTCATGCGATCGACAATCGCAAGCAATCCCCAGCGGGTCTCGGGCAAAAATTTCCCAGGCACCAATTCGCTGAAGTATTTTTCATGCAGGTAATCTTGGTCCTCGCGCTCTGGCACGAGCAGTGCGATTCCTTCGCGCGAGAAAACTTTTGGATAAAAATTGGCCTGCATCGTGTAGCGCGTCCCGAATAACGCGAGCCGCTTTAAGTTACGGGCTTTGGCGGCGGCGCACGTTGCTTCAACAATGCTGATCAATGGAATCGACGACTTGGACGCGACCTCGTCGAACACAATATGGGGCGTGTTTGCTGAGATTATCCCGAAATCTGCGCCCGCGCGTGCAAGTTTCCCGATGGCCTCGAGCAAGTAATCGGCCATGCCCGCGAGATCGCCTGCGTCCATGAAATTGAGTCCCTTCGTCAGATTAACGCTCGCGATTATGAACTCCGGATAACTGCCGTCACGGGTGCGCTCGCGATATAGAGCGATAAGCCTTTGATAATAATCGACTGTGCTTTCCGGTCCAAGACCACCGATGATTCCGAGAGTCTTCATTCGCTAAGCACGAATCCGCCTTCGCCGAGGCTATGGCGAGACAAGTGAACACGAACTGTGAAATGCCGAAGCACGAATGTCGAATGACGAATTAGTGACGAAGCCAGAATGACGAACCAAGTTGCACCGCCCCTTTCGGCATTCGTTGAACGCCGCTAATCAATTCGAAGTCGAACACCTCATTAAATCTTTAATGGATCCGTACGCAAAACCAAAAGAGCGAAAGGTGGGCGCGCATCGGCCAAAGATCAGGCATTTGCCGCACGCGACGGCGCCGCGAACACGACGAGAACGCCTGGCCGAGAAGGAAGCGGTTTCAGCACAGCGCCGCGCAATAAAAAAATCAGCGCGGCGTTACCTGAAGCAGAGATTGTTCGAAGAATTGGAGGGAGAATGAGTGGAATACCCGGGATCACCGATCCCGGCTACAGAAGCACCAATGATGGTAGGAACAGGGATCTACTTTGCGGCTTTCCGATTCGACACAGTCACATTACGCTTGCGCCGGTGAAGCCACTTAACTTTTTCCTGATCGTATTTCTCTTAGTGGCAATGGCCAGTTCACGCGCACAACCGCCACCGACGCGTAATCCCGATGTGTCGAACAAGGCGCTGATCACAAAGTCAACGCCCAGCATAAACGAGGGTGCGTTCAAGAATCAGAGTGCCGACGCGGAAGCTGCCGCCCTGCGCAAAATGGCAGACGATTATTATGCGTGGCGAAACGAGAATTATCCTGTCCGTAGCAGCGATGCCGGATTGCATACGTGGGATGATCGGCTGACCGATTATTCGCCGGCGAAAATCGCGGAGCGCGCAGAACACGTTCGTTCGCTGCTGGACAAAGTGCGCGCGATCAAGACTGATACCTGGCCAAAAGAGGCGCGCATCGATTGGATCCTTTTTCGCGCAGAACTGGAGAGTGTCGATTTCGGCAATCGCATCCTGAAATTCGCGCAGACAAATCCGCAGATTTACACGGGTGAATGCACGAACGCGATTTTTTCGTTGCTGAAGAAAGATTACGACACTCCGAGAAAGCGCGCGCTCGCTGCTACCGCGCGTCTCAAGCAGATGCCGGGGCTGTTGCAGCAAGGGCTGAGTAATTTGCAGAAGCCGGTGAAACTTTACGCGCAGCTCGCGATCCAATCGGCGCGCTCCATCGATCCGCTTTTGAACAAGAGCTTGATGGCACTCGATGTGGACCTCGCGCCTAACGAGCACGATGAGCTGATCAAGGCGCGCGATGCGGCGTTGACTGCATTGCACACCTATGCGGATGAACTCGAGAAACGCCTGCCTAAAATGGTCGATTTCTCGCCGATGGGCGAGGCCAATTACAATTACTACCTCAAGCATGTTCTACTTCTGCCGCTCAACGGCAATGAGGTAGAGATGATCGGGCGCGCCGAGCTCGCGCGTTACCGCGCGCTGGAGGCGCTTCTACCCGATCCGAAGCTGGCTGATCCCGACCCAAAACGCGCCCCCCGGATCCCGCCTGATCAGGAGTCGTTTTTAAAAGCATACGAAAGTCGCGAGGCAGAAATGGTCAGCTTCTTGAAAGAGCACAATCTCATAACGTTACCGGATTACCTCGGCCCGTTTCAAATTCGACAGCTGCCGGACGCGTTCAAGCCGACCAGTCCCGGCGGTTTCATGAATCCGCCTGGCGTTTACGACAAAGATTCAACCGGGTTCTTTTTCATCCCAACTTACAATCCGGAGTCGAAGAATTTTTATATTCGCGCGGCGATTGAAGACCCGCGGCCGATCCTCGGACACGAAGGAATTCCGGGACATTTTCTCCAGCTCTCGATCGCGAATCATCTGAATGACGAAATCCGGCGGCAGCATGAAGATACGGTGTTCATCGAAGGGTGGGCGTTGTATGGCGAAGAGATGTTGATGCGCACCGGCCTCTATCCGAACAACTCGCCTGCGCAAGGGCAAATCCTGCGTCTGTCGCGCTATCGCGCCGCGCGGATCGGAGTGGACGTAAATCTCCACACCGGTCGATGGAGTTTCCAACAAGCGGTGAAATACTTCATGGACGCCGGAGGCCTCGATCGCGAAGCAGCCGAAGGCGAAGCGGCAGGGGCAGCTTCAAGCCCGACACAAAAGATCAGCTACATCATCGGCAAATGGCAGATCATGAATTTGCTCGGCCGTTACAAAGATAAACAAGGCGAAAATTTCCGGCTCGGTCAATTTCACGATGACCTTATCAAGAACGGCAGCCTGCCCGTTTCGGTAGTCGAATGGCTTGTGCTCGACGATCCGAGTTCAATTCAGCAAGTGCTGAAATAATATCCTGTCGCCGCTTCGCTGCTTGTCTACGCCGAGTTCAACAAGTCGTTACTCGCGCACGAGTGTCCAGTCGATTCCAACGATCCTCTTGTTTGCAAAACGCTTGAGCGATTTTGGGAAAACCAAATACCTGGCGTCCCTGCTTGCCTTGAAGCCAACGACGCCAAAATCTGTGCCACTCTCGCTCTTCAAGATTGTCATTACGCGATTGCTTTTTATTTGTGATTGAAAGTGACGGTCGGCGGATGGCTTTTGCCAAAGTATATAAACCTGCGGTCTACCGCACTGTTCAACAATTTGTGAAAAGCGCGCTGTCTTTACCTTGAGCAATTTCATCGTAGCGCATGCTCCTCGCCCGCCGCGGCAGGCCGGAGGCTCATGCCCATTAACAAGTCCGCCAGAGAACTACGGCAAGGAGGATCAGACTACCGTTGCTGCATTCCTGCCCTGGCGGGATTTGTCAGTCCTCAATCCATAGCCCCTGACGGAAAGCAAATCTTCTTGCAAGAACCGTAACGCGCAACCCGGAACTCCGAACCAAACCCGGAACTCCGAACAGGGGCACCTCTTAGCCGAATGGGAGATTCGCCTTGACGCGCGCTGCATCGGTACTGTCCACCAGCGCTGCTTTGCCCAGACGGCGTTTGCGCTTTGCACGTTTGGAAGACAACAAATGACGTCGCGACGAGTGCGCGCGCAACACTTTGCCGCGCGCCGTTATCTTAAAACGCTTCGCCACTGATTTACGTGTTTTGCTTCGTGCAATTGCCTTCGGCATAAGCGCGCAAGATAGCACAATTAGCGATTTAGCGAATTAGAGATTTAACGATTGGCTTAAATCGCTAAATCACTAAATCATTTAATCGCTAAATGAACTCGAAATCGCATGTCGTCATCGTCGGCGCGGGTTTTGGCGGGCTTGAGGCTGCAAAGAAATTGGCGTGCAAGGATGTGCGCGTGACCGTAATCGACCGCACAAATTACCATCTGTTTCAACCCTTACTCTACCAGGTCGCCACAGCCGCACTCTCACCGGCCGACATTGCTGCGCCGATCCGCGCGATCCTGAGCAAATGCAGGAACGTCGAGGTGATCCTTGCAGAGGTGGAATCCGTTGACGTCGACGCGAAAAAAGTCAAAACCGTCGATCTGCAAATCGATTACGATTATCTGATTGTCGCGACTGGTGCCCGACATTCCTATTTTGGACATAGCGAGTGGGAGAAACTGGCCCCTGGATTGAAGAGCCTCGAGGACGCGGTTGAGTTGCGCCGCCGGATTCTTATGGCGTTTGAATATGCGGAAAAGATCACCGATGAAAAAGCGCGCAGGGCGGCGATGAATTTCGTGATCATCGGCGGTGGACCGACCGGTGCAGAGCTGGCCGGAGCAATCGCAGAAATCTCCCGCCGTACGCTGGCAAGAGATTTTCGGCACATCAATCCCTCGGAGGCGCGTGTCATTCTGATAGAAGGCGATTCACGTCTGCTGGCTGCTTATCCGCCGGATTTATCGGAGAGCGCGCGCAAACAACTGACTGACCTCGGCGTGGAAGTGCGCACAAATACGCGGGCAACAAATCTCACTGAGGCCGGCGTCCAAATTGGCGACGAGTTCATTCCCTGCCATGTGAAAATTTGGGCGGCGGGCAACAATGCGTCGTTCGTCGGAAAAACTCTCGGCGTACCGGCTGACCGGGCCGGCCGCGTCATCGTGAACGAGGACCTTACGGTTCCTGGTCACCCGGAAGTACAGGTGATCGGCGATTTGGCGAATTTTACGCACCAGACTGGAGCGCCTTTACCGGGGATCTCGCCAGTGGCGATGCAACAGGGGCGTCACGCCGCGCGCAACGTACTCGCGATGATAAAAGGACGTAAAGCCAAACGTTTCCGTTATTGGGACAAGGGAACGATGGCGACGATTGGGCGGAACAAAGCGGTCGCGGATTTGAGATTTTTGCATCTCAGCGGTCGCCTTGCCTGGCTTGCGTGGTTGTTTGTGCACATTGTTTTTCTGGTCGGCTTCCGCAACCGCTTGCTTGTCCTCTTTCAATGGGCTTGGGCGTATCTCACATTCGACGCGGGCGCGCGTTTGATCACGCGCAATTTTCAATCGGAACAAAGGCCGCCAGCGTAACGCACAATGTCATGTTGAGCGAAGCGAAACATCTCTGGATGATTGTTTTCGTTTGCCCAGCAGAAACGATCAGAGATTCTTCGCTTCGTTCAGAATGACAGTTCCGAAAGTTTCCGTGCGCAATCTGCAGCGAAAAATTTCAGTCAATGTTGCCGGGCTCCAAAAGTTCGCCGTGAAAGCCCTGCAGAATTGCCTGCAATTGCAAAAAGAGAAACAAACGGATTTGCGGAAATTGCGCGACATTTTCGTCTGGTTGATTTCCGATCGCCGGATGTCGCAATTACATCGACAATTTCTCGGGCAAACAGGACCGACTGACGTGCTGACGTTTCAACATGGAGAGATTTTTATCAGCGCCGAGAGAGCAAAACGGCATGCTCGTTTGTTTGAGAACTCGATTATGCGCGAGCTTCAGCTTTACATCGTCCATGGCCTTTTACATTTGCACGGCTTCGACGATCGAACGCGAGCTCAGGCACGCAAAATGCGGAGAACGCAGGAAAAAATTCTGAGCGACTGCAGCCGGGATCGATGATCCCGAGAGAACGAATCTCCGCGATCCAGCATCACCGATGCCGGCTACAGCACGTTTGAACTGAAGCCTCCGTATGTTAGCCTTTTCAGCATGAGTTGCGAGCCACGGCGGGACGGCGGATGCCTGGCACAGATCGACGAGATCAGTCGTGTCTCAGACGAGAAGGCCGGAACTATAACGACGGCGGAGCCTACGATCGAAAAACAAACGCGTTCGGAAGAAGATCTCGATCTTCCGTGGCAGATAATAGTCCATAACGATCCGGTGAACTTGATGAGTTATGTGACCATGGTTTTTCAACGCGTCTTCGGTTATCCGCGCGAGAAAGCAGAGAGACATATGTTGGAAGTGCATCACAACGGCCGCTCGATTTTGTGGAGCGGCATGCGGGAGCCGGCGGAGCTTTATGTGCAACAACTGCATGGCTACCTCCTGCTCGCCACGCTGGAGAAGATGTGCTGATATGGAGATTTGCCGACGCAAAGGTGCGATCGAGATCTCGGAGCTGGACCCGTTTCTTGCAGAGCTGCTTCGACAAATTCCGGCGAGCGCCAATCCGGCTGGTGCGACGGCTGCCGAACAACGTCTTTTCAGTCCTCCAACAAACGGCAAAGAAACCGAGCTTTGTGCGGAGTGGAAGACGTACGTCGAACCGGAGCTGCGGCGTCTTTTTCAAACGGCCACAGAGACGGTGGCGACTGATTTGGAGCAATTAAACGGCAACGAAAAAAGTTTCGCAAACCGCACGCTGCGCATTCCTGCCAAACACTCCGATGCATGGCTAAGCGCGCTTAATCAGGCACGCCTTGTCATAGCTGCAAAAAATAACTTCACTGAAAACGAGCTGAACGACCACTTCCGCTCGCCCATCGGATCGCGCCGGGACCTGAGCTTGTTCCAAATAAACTTCTACGGTTTTCTCCAGGAATTTATCCTGCGCGAAGTGGAGGATTGAGAGAAAGCAGGTCCGGCAACTAGGCTTCCTTCTTTGCTTTTACCATAGCCATCAGCCGGTCCTTGATTGCGGAAGACGCTTTCGCCGGTCGCAAACTTAGCGCAAATGCCTCATGCAAGGCGTAGCATTTGGTAATGAAGTCTTCGCCTTTTTTGCCGAATTTCGTCCGGGCGTTCTCGAACTCCTCCAATTCCTCCGGCTCCAGCGCGCCAATGACATAGAGCCGCGCCTGGTTCTGGAACTCGCTAAAGTTCATCTCTCAGCTCCTTGAGCCCGTCATAAATTTTTTTCAGCCCCAATTCAAGCCTCGTTTTTACCGTCCCTAACGGTGTATTCGTTTTTGCGGCGATTTCGCGCTGGCTCATGCCCTTAAAAAATGCGAGATCGATTGCCTGCTGCTGAGGCGGTGGCAGGCCGGCTATGACTTTGCGGATAAGAGAGCGCGTGTCGCTGAGCAGGATTTCTTCTTCGGTGGCATTATTCACCCAGGCATCGGGCTGCTGTTCGGTTTCGTTTTGCAAGCGTTCCTCCGCACGCGCATAAGCCTGCTTCTTCCGCAGACCATCGATCGCGCGGCGCCGGGCAAGCGTCACCATCCAGCCAAGAGGTTTGCCCTTTTGAGCAGAAAAATTTTTCGCCTGGTTCCAGATCTCCATGAAAATCTCTTGTAACAGATCATCGGCTTCAGCTTCATTATGGATGACTCGCAAAATTAGCGCCTTCAAAATGCCGTTGTACCGATCGTAAAGCTGAGAGAGCGCATCGGCATCGCCGGCCTGAATCCCTTGCATCAAGTCCAAGTCACTGGGGGCTCCGGGTTCCAGTTGCGGCGCGACAGTGACCGCTCGCGGTCGCGATTTTGCCAGGCGCACGCGTTTCTCTGGCTTGCGGCGCGTGGAAGCAATTACTTTGGATCGTGCCATTCGTGATCAGGAATTACAGCAATTAAAACAAAATCGAGCGCAGGCGCGAAATCGCGTATCTTTAATGTGCGCGGGCGACTTCGTCCACCAGTTTTGCGGGTGCGAAATCGGTTGACCACGAAAGTGTTCGGGGTTGATTGCGCCCCGCGTTTTGTGCGTCAAAAGTTAATCGCATGGCACAGGGGCCGAATAATACATCTCTGGATCCGCTTTGGTATAAGGATGCCGTCATCTACGAGCTGCACGTTAAAACGTTTTGTGACAGCGATGGCGACGGGATTGGTGACTTCCGCGGCTCGATCGAAAAGCTGGATTATCTGCAGGAGTTAGGGGTTACTGCGATCTGGCTGCTGCCGTTCTATCCGTCGCCCCTGCGCGACGACGGCTACGACATTGCCGATTATTTCGACGTCAATCCGAATTTTGGCACGCTCGACGATTTCCGCGCTCTTCTGGATGCGGCGCATGCGCGCAGTCTGCGGGTGATCACCGAACTGGTGATCAATCACACTTCCGATCAGAATCCATGGTTCCAAAAGTCTCGTCGCGCCGTAGCTGTAGCCGGAGTCGGTGGCTCCGGCCGCACAGGGCCTGCCGGGGTCACCGACCCCGGCTACAGTGACGATCTTGCGTACAAGGAGTTCTATGTGTGGAGCGATACACCAGAAAAATACAAGGATGCGCGAATTATTTTCAAAGACTTCGAAACATCTAACTGGGCGTGGGACCCTGTTGCAAAAGCATACTATTGGCACCGGTTTTATTCGCACCAACCTGACCTGAACTTTGATAATCCGGCTGTCCACGATGCCTTGCAGAAGGTCTGCGACTTCTGGTTGTCCATGGGTGTGGATGGTCTTCGTTTGGACGCGATACCGTATCTTTACGAACGCGAAGACACCAACTGTGAGAATCTCGCGGAGACGCATGAGTATCTCCGCAAATTGCGCGCCCACGTCGATGCGAAATTTCCAAATCGGCTGCTGCTGGCGGAGGCCAATCAATGGCCAGAGGACGCGGTCGCGTATTTCGGCAAAGGCGACGAGTCGCACATGAGTTTCCACTTTCCACTCATGCCTCGCATGTTCATGGCTCTTCAAATGGAGGACCGCTTTCCCATCATCGACATCATGGAGCAGACCCCGCCGGTCCCCGAGAGTTGCCAGTGGGCGATGTTTCTGCGCAATCACGACGAGCTCACGCTCGAAATGGTCACCGACGAGGAGCGCGATTACATGTACCGGGTTTACGCTACCGATCCGCACGCGCGGATTAATCTTGGCATCCGGCGGCGACTCGCGCCGCTTCTCGCAAACAGCCGCCGCAAAATCGAGCTGCTGAACACGCTGCTGTTCTCAATGCCCGGCACGCCCATCATCTACTACGGAGATGAGATCGGCATGGGCGACAATTTCTACCTGGGCGATCGTAACGGCTGCCGCACGCCAATGCAGTGGAGCCCAGACCGCAACGCTGGGTTTTCGAGAGCGAATCCGCAGCAGCTTTATCTGCCCGTCACGATTGACCCCGAATATCACTACGAAGCGGTTAACGTCGAGAACCAGCAGAAAAATCTCTCCTCGTTGCTGTGGTGGACGCGCCGAGTCGTCGCCATGCGAAAGAACTTCAAGGCGTTCTCGCGCGGCTCGCTTGAATTTCTCTATCCAGATAATCCGAAAGTGCTGGCGTTCCTTCGCCGCTGGGAGAACGAGACGATAGTCGTGGTGGCGAATCTCTCGCGATTCGCACAGTCGGTGGAGTTAGACTTGTCGCGATTCGCAGGCTGCGTGCCGATGGAAGTTTTTAGTCGCAATCTGTTTCGGCCGATCCGGAAATCGCGTTACGTCATCACGCTCGGTCCGCACGCCTACTACTGGTTCGCGCTGCAGGCACCGGCCGAACCTCGCCGTGCGCTGAAGAAACGGGTTGTGCCGACGCTGAAAGCGCCGGCTCAGATGGAGATCCTGCTTCACGATGGCCAGCGAGAACAGCTCGAGCGCGAAATCTTGCCGACCTATATCGCTAACTGCCGCTGGTTCGGTTCGAAAGCGCGCACTTTTCGCAATCTCAAGGTGATCGAGCAGCTTCCTATTTCGACGGATCCGAATGGCGCCCAACTCTGGTTCATTGAAATCAGCTATCTGGATGCTCCCACAGAAACGTATGCCATACCGGTAAAGATCGGGTCGAACGACATCGCACGCTCGCTTTCTCAGAGCGCGCCACATGCGATCATTGCGCATTTCGCAGGCCGTGATGGAGCAGTTCTGTTCGACGCGATCTGGGACGCAACGTTCCGCTCGCAATTATTCGAAGCGATCATGCGCCGTCAGCCGATGAAGGCGCGGGCCGGCGACTTTGTCGGCGTCATCGCCAGCAGATTCGAGGCAGATCAAACCGTTACCTCTGGTAATTCACAGGTTGTCGGCGGAGAGCAGAGCAACTCGTCGGTGCTCTTTGATAACAAATTCTTTCTTAAGCTGTATCGCAAGATCGAAGACGGATTTAACCCCGATGTTGAAATCAATCGGTTCCTGACGGAGCGCACAGATTTTCCAAACGTGCCGGCATTCGTCGGTTCGATTGAATATCGTAGGGCAAAAGCAGAACCGACTGTCGTCTGCCTTTTACAACGTGCTGCTGCAAATGAAGGCGACGTTTGGACGCGCACTGTGGACGCGGTGGGTCGCTATTATGAGCGGGTACTGGAGCGCAAAGCCGATCTTCAAAATGAGACCGCGCCACCGGGTGCACTGCTCGATGAGCTGATCGGCGGTGTCTATCCTGAAAAAGTAAAGCTGTTCGGGCAACGCACCGGCGAATTGCATCTCGCGCTGGCATCGCGTCCGGATGATCAGGCATTCCGGCCTGAACCATTCAACGCCATGGCGCAGCGTTCTGTTTACCAAAACATGCGCACATCATTGCGGCGGACGTTTACTCTGCTGGAGAAGAAATTGCCGGACCTCTCCCGAGGATTTCGCGATGAAGCCAGGGAAGTGCTGGCCGCGCAGCAGGAAATTCTTGCGCGCGAAAAGCGGCTGCTCGATCGCCGAACCAATGCCGCTAAAATCCGGATTCACGGCGACTATCATTTGGGACAGTTGCTCTATACCGGAAAAGATTTTGTCATTCTCGATTTTGAAGGCGAACCGGCCCGGCCGCTGAGCGAACGCAAACTCAAACGCTCCGCGCTGCGCGATGTCGCAGCCATGATGCGTTCGTTTCAATATGCCGCTTACAGCGCGCTTTGGCAGCCAGCCATGCGTAAGGAAGACGCGCCTTTCCTCGAGCGTTGGGCCGATCTGTGGTACCGCCAGATGAGCAGTGTCTTTCTGCAAAGCTATTTGAACACGACCAGTAACGCGATTTTCATTCCGAAAAACAGCGAAGACCTTCAAATCATGCTCGAAGCCTACTTGCTCGACAAAGCTGTTTACGAAATCGGGTACGAGCTAAATCACCGCCCCACGTGGGTGGTCATCCCCATCCGCGGCATCAAACACATTTTACAATCTGGCTGAAACGTTCAGCCAGATGAACACGGATGAAACACAGATAGGAATTCTGCAGCTTTAATCTGTGAAAATCTGTGGCAATCTGTGGCTCAAACCATATTCGGAGAAATTGATGAAGACATATCTCGAGGAAATCGACAACGACATCGCGGCCAAGCATCTTTTGAAACATCCGTTCTATCTCGCGTGGACGCGCGGCGAGCTGAGCAAGGAAGCGCTCACAGATTATGCGCGGCAATATTATCATCATGTCGCGGCGTTCCCGACGTATCTATCGGCTGTCCACGCGAAGTGCGATGATCAAGTCACACGGAAACAATTGCTCAACAATTTGATCGATGAAGAAGCCGGCTCACCAAATCATCCCGAGCTTTGGCTTCAATTTGCTGAGGGCCTCGGTGTTTCCGCCAGCGACGTTCGCAACACGGCAAAAGAACCGGAGACAAAAAAACTGATCGAAACGTTCCGGTCAGCTTGTAGCGACGGATCGACCGCGCAAGGTCTCGCAGCTCTCTACGCGTACGAGAGTCAGATTCCAGAAATCTGTGAATCGAAAATTGACGGGCTGAAAAAACACTACGGCTTCACCGATCCCAAGCACTACGATTACTTCAGCGTGCACATCGAAGCCGACCGTGAACACTCCGCTGTCGAGCGAAAGATGCTGCGTGAACATGTCGGCAGCCAGAATCTTGAATCGGTAAAAGCATCAGTGAACCGCGTTCTGGACGCGCTTTGGGAAATGCTCTCCGGCGTTTGCCGGCGCCATGCGATTGCGTGCTGAGAACTGGGCGGTTGCCGATCAACAACGGTGCTGACACAAGCACCCTACACTTAACGCGGTCGCAAAACCAGAAACGAACGCGCCCGATGCCGGCACACGATTAAGACTTGCGGCTGGCTCGGATCGAGTGACGCAGCGATCTTGTTGTAGTCTGAAACTGATGTGACCGGCTGTTGATTGATTTCTTCAATTACATCGCCTTTCTGCAATTCTGCCAGACCGCTGTCGGGATCGATGTCAGTAACCAGTACGCCTTTTGCGTTCTGAGGAAGATCAAGCTGGCGCGCTTTCTCCGGTGTTAATTCGTCCACGTGAATTGATGCCAATGGACTGTCAACCGTTTCTTGATCGTTAGGTTGCCGCGGAGTTTGTGGCTGCGGCTGATTTTGCCGAGGAACAGCGCCTAGCGTTTGGTTATCAATCGGCTGTTCTTTGATCTGCGCCTTCACCCTGAGCGGCTTTCCGTCGCGCAAGATTTCAAGTTCGACTTGTTTGTTTAACTGCGTTTGCGCCACGAGGGTTCGCAGCGTGGGAAAATTCTTCACGTCATGCCCATCAAATTTGCGAATAACGTCACCCGGCTGAACACCCGCCTGAGCTGCGGGCGACCCGGTCAGTACGTCCGCGACAGTGACTCCGTCTGTGTCGGTGCCGCTTTCACCTGGCTGCAAGCCTCGGGTCTGTATGCCGAGATAACCGCGAATGATCCGGCCCTGTTTCAACAAACTTTCAAGCGCAGTGCGAACTGTGTTCGACGGTATGGCAAACCCCACTCCCTGCGATCCGCCTGTCGTCGACGCGATCGCTGTATTAATCCCGATTACTTCCCCACGGAGATTGATCAACGGGCCGCCGCTGTTGCCCGGATTTATTGCGGCATCAGTCTGCAGCAACTCACCGAAGAAATCGCTGCGATTCGGCCGTCCCTTCGAGCTGATGATTCCCTCTGTCACGGTTTCCTCAAATCCAAACGGATTACCGATAGCCAGGACAAAATCTCCCGGTTGCACAGTGTCCGAGTCAGCAAGTTTCAGTGGCTTGACGCCGGGATTATCGATCTTAAGCACAGCTAGATCGACCTGCTCATCTGCACCGACCACGCGCGCTTTCTTCGTTTGTCCATCGCTCAATTGCACCTCGATCTCGTCCACCTGATCCACCACGTGGTTGTTGGTGATGATGTGACCTTCATTCGTCACGATGACACCCGAGCCAAGGGAGTTCTGCACCAGCGCTTCGTCGCGGGGATTGCGAAATTGACGCTGGCGACTACCAAAAAAAAACTCGAATGGATCAAGCCCGTATTCGCGTCGAATCCCGATTTTTTTTGACGTTTTTACCGCAACGACCGACGGGAGGATGCTTTTGACTAGCGCCCGCCGTTCCCGGTTCAACGCCTCCAGCGATGCGATTTGCTTTGAGTCCACGCTCGGTTCCGATGCCAGCGTGTAATTTTCCGCTGCGCGCTTGGATGAAAGCCTCAACTCGCCGTGTTTGAGGCGGTAATTGTAGAGCAGGGAAATTCCTGCGCTGATCAACAGGACGAACAGCAAAAACTTCGCAAAATTTTTCATTAGCTCACGTTGGAGAAAGTGTGTCCCCGTTGTTCGACAATTAGCTGTCGAAAACGTTGATTCTCGGGTGATTCCAAACGCGGATCTACCTGGAAAATGGACATAGCAGCGGCTCGCGCGCGTCGCATCAATTCCGCATCAGCCTTCAAGTTGCCGATCTTAAGCGCTGGCAGACCGCTTTGCGCCGTGCCCAGCAAATCGCCTGGTCCACGCAATTCCCAGTCCGCTTCAGCCACCTCAAAGCCGTTACTCGTTCTTTCCAAAACGGCGAGCTTTGTCGAAGCCTCTTTCGCCTGAGCCGAAGTCAGCAAAATGCAATATGACTTATGCTCTCCGCGCCCGATCCGTCCCCGAAGTTGATGCAGTTGCGCCAGACCAAAACGCTCCGCGTTTTCAATCAGCATCACGTTGGCATTAGGAACATCGACACCGACCTCGAGAACAGTCGTGCTGATCAACGCGTTTGTCTCACCGCGCCGAAAGCGCTCCATGATCTGCTGTTTTTCAGCCGGCGCAATGCGGCCGTGAAGCAATTCACACCGAAACGGATGAAAGCGTTCCCGCCACAGCTCGTACTCTGCTGCTGCCGCTTTCACGTCTAATTTTTCACTTTCATCGATCAACGGGTAAATGACGTAGAGCTGGCGACGTGCTTCCAGTTGAGTGCGCAAGAATGTAAGAACCTCAGGCAGCTTCGATGCGTCACGCACAGCAGTCACGATTTTGCCCCGGTTCCGCGGCATCTCATCGATCGTCGAAACGTCGAGGTCACCATAAATCGTCATTGTCAGTGTGCGCGGAATGGGCGTGGCAGTCATTACCAGCACATCGGACGCTGGTTCGCGGGTGGTCAATCGCGCACGCTGCGCCACTCCAAACTTGTGCTGTTCATCAATCACGGCGAGCCCAAGATTCGAAAACGAGACCGATTCATAAAGCAACGCGTGCGTCCCGACAATAATCTGCGGATCACAGGGCGAATTTGGCGGGGTAACGGACGCGAACAACGCTAGCGGCCCGCTCTGTTCCTGTCGCGCAGCGGTTCGCAGAGCAATGCGTACGCCGAGCGGCTCAAGCCAGCGCCGCAACACATCATAATGCTGCTCGGCCAGAATTTGTGTCGGCGCCATGAACGCCACCTGATATCCAGCTTCAATCACCAGAAGCATGGCCGCTATTGCGACCACGGTTTTGCCTGAGCCAACGTCGCCCTGTAGCAAACGATTCATCGGAGGGGCAGCCGCCAAGTCGCGCCGAATTTCCTCGATCACTTTCTGCTGAGCACGAGTCAGCTCGAATGGAAGCGACTTTAGAAATGCGTCCAACAATGCGCGGGACCCGCAGTGCGCATGGCCGATGCGAATCGATGCATCCGTGCGCCGCGATGCAATCAGCATTTGCATTGTAAAAAATTCAGAGAGGACCAAATGCTCGCGTGCGGAATCGCGCTGCTCCCAACTTTCTGGGAAATGAATGGCGCGAATCGACCCCGCCTGCGTCAACGCACCATTCACTAGCGCGCGGGGCAATAACGTTTCGAAAGAATGATCGACAACTTCACTTAAAAGCCGATAAACCATGCTGCGCAACACACGCTGCGAAAGACCCTCTGTGGCAGGATAGATCGGCGTGATCCTGCGAAAATGGATCGAAATTTCGTCATCGTTCTCGATGATCTCGAATTCGGGATGATCCATGCAAATTCGCTTTCCTCGCATGCGCGGCCTGCCGAAAACAACGATGCGTTGCCCTGTCATGATCATTTTTTGTACGTAATGCAGGTTGAACCACCGACACACGATTGGCTCACTTAGAGCATTGGCCTGCGGTTCTTGCAGCGTAGCCTCAAAAATTTTTTTCCATCCGCCAAAACGTCGCAGCGAGGTCTTGATCACCTCCCCGCAAAGACAAACCGGAATGTCGCTTTCCTCCCGCGGAAAATGCGGGAACTCAGTGCGATCTTCGTGGCGCCTGGGAAAATGCGTTAGCAAATCCTCCGCCGTCTCAATCCCAAGACGCCGCAAAGCCAGAATTTTCGGACGCGGGATCCAATCTAGTTCCTCAAGCGCCAAGGCCGGTGATCGGTGATCGGTGATCGGTGATTTGTTAGCGCACCTCATTCTGTTCACTGATCGCTATTCACTAATCACAAGCGCAGCGCTCAGCTGCCCGCACCGCTTCAACGTGCATGGCAACCAGCGTTTCACCCTCGTATTCATCCGCGCGAATCCGGAATGCGACGTCCCACGGCGCTGCCGGCAATTGAATCGTCGCGCCATTGAAATACACCGCGCGCCGGTGGCGATCGCCCTGTCGCAAACGAAAGATGAGATGCTTTTCGTTCAGCACACGCGGCGATGCGACTGGCTCGACTTCACGTGCAAGAAACAACGGCTGGGGATTGCCGTTTCCAAACGGCTGCAACATTTCATGCCAACGCAAGAAATCGATGTCGATGTCCGTAAACGCCAGTTCGTCGTCCAGTCGAAGGCAGGGTTGCAAGGCGTCTTCGCTAAGAAGTTCGCGTGCGGTGCTGCGAAACGCTTCGGCAAAACGATCGAAATTTTCCTCGCGCAACGCCAGTCCCGCAGCCATTTCATGTCCGCCGAATTTTTCAAGCAATCCGCTGCAACGCTTCAACGCGTCAACGAGATTTAACCCTTCGATGCTTCGTCCGCTTCCCTTCCCCATGCCGTTGTCATCGAAACCGATCACAATAGTGGGCCGATGATATTTGCGAGCGACCCGCGATGCTACGATGCCAAGCACACCCGCGTGCCAGCCTCGCGCGCCGACCACGATAGCCGCATCACGCGCGGGATCGAACTCACTGTCGACCTTCTCCTTCGCCGCGGCAAAAATTTGTGTCTCGACTCCCTGGCGTTCGCGGTTTTGTTGATCCAACTCCGCCGCGAGCACCGCCGCTTCGCCTTCGTCCTGTGTGAGCAATAGCCGCAAGGATTTTTCGGCCGTGCTCAAACGCCCCGCAGCGTTCAACCGCGGGCCCACCCGGTACCCAATGTCCTCAGGCAAAATCGGTGGGCACACTCCGGCGACTTGCATTAATTTCCTTAGTCCAATGCGCGACGTCCGCGCGATCTCGATCGCGCCACGCTGTACCAGAACGCGGTTCTCGTCCCGCAGCGGCACGATGTCCGCCACTGTGCCGAGCGCCACAAGGTCGAGCTTCGCTTTCAAATCGAAGCCGGGCAGTTGTCGCGTCTTCAATAGTGCGTGACAAAGTTTAAAGGCGATCCCGACGGAGCACAGATACTCCATGCCGCAGTCTCTGATCTTCGGATTTACTATCGCAACGCAATCCGGCAATTCGGATTGCGGTTCATGGTGATCCAGCACGATCACGTCGATGCCACGTCTTTTGAGCTTGGCGATTTCAGTCACTGACGCGGTGCCGCAGTCAACCGCGACGAGCAATTGCGGGTGATGTTGTTCGAGACAACGCTCGACGCTTTCCCGGCTCAATCCATAGCCCTCCTCCATACGCAACGGCAAAAACAGCTCCGGCGCGCCGCCGTAAGCCCGCAAAATTTCATCGAGTAACGCCAGTGATGTCACGCCATCCACATCATAATCACCAAAGACCACGATCCGTTCGTGCCGATCGAGCGCGTCCAGAACGCGAGAAACCGCCGTTTCCATCTGTGGCAGCAAAAATGGATCGCTCAGTGAGTCAAGCCGCGGCCGCAGGAAATTTTCAACTTCCTCCGCGGACTGAAATCCCTTTCGCAAAAGCAATCGCGCGATGCATTCCGACCCGCAAATTTCGCTCCACGCAATCGCGCCGCCATTTAGCTCCTCACGCGATGCTAAAATCCATCGGCTCTGCCGCGTAAAAGTTGCAGCCGGGTTTGCACTGATTGAATTGCTTTCCATGCGGCTTTGCACCGCTCAGTTTATTCGTGCCAGATTTTCTGACAAGCTGCTCAATAAAAGCGGATCGCCAGATTAGGGTTGGCAACTACTTAGTTCAAATTCGAGCGCCATGGCTAGCAACGCTGATAGGCAGCTAGCCGGCACTGGTATGCGGCAAGACAAAGACTCTAAAATCGACACCGGGAAGTATTTTCTCGCCATATGTTTTACTTGACTTCGCAAGCAGCCATTTCCGATAAATAAGCATGAGCAACGCAACATCAATCTTCGCCATTGGCGTCGTGGCCGCAATAAGCGCGAGCTGCGCAAACAATCCTCCGGGCGGTGCGACCGCGGAATCTGCCGCCGCGCAAAGAGATTACCAATTGCTGTCGGGAACCTGGCAGTTGACTCGCGCCGTGGACAACGGAAAACCTGTGTCCGCAAGCGAGGCGCGAAATACGATTCTCGTTACCGATCGCAACACGTTCCGATTGCCGAAGGCCACTCGTGCGGGAACGTCTTCAGCCGGGCACTTCACGATTAATTCGGATACTCGACCTAGACAAGTGGACTCAATCGCAGAAGGTGGACCGACTGCCGGTCAGGTAAGCCGCGGGATATACGAGATTCCCGATCCGACTCACCAGCGCGCGTGCTTCGGCCCGCCCGGTGGACCGCGCCCAACGGAGTTCAAGTCAACTCCCGGCAGCGGTCGCATTCTTCAATATTGGAAGAAGATCGCGCCGGTGCCGCCGCGGTAATTCCATTATCAAGCCTATCCAGCGCCAAATCGCATTGGTTTCAAAGGAGCTGCAGTGTGACGCAGCCCGGCGGTGCGCCTTGGATGTTTGTTTCGTGGGTTACCACCGGATCAAACCCGAGATCGCATTTTTCAAGCAAACCATGCTTGGCGCATAGCTTCGCGAACGTTTTCAGACCTTCTTTCTCTTCTTCACCAAAGCCGAATCGAAGATATTTGCGATAGTAACGGACGAGGAATTCGCGATTGAGTTCCTTCCGTTGCCCGGCGTCACCGACCCCGGCTACAGTGTCTGCAATCACATCGTCGATGTTGGCAAGATTTTCGTTTCGCAATTCGCGCAGGCGTTGGGCGATTGATTTAGCGTCCGCGAGTTCGGGGCGAATGAGCCAGAGCGCATATACGAACGGAAGACCGGTAAGTTGCTTCCATTGTTCGCCGAGGTCCCAGAACTGAAATTCACCGGCATACGTTTGCCGGAAGCGAACAGCTTGGTCTCCGATCAGCAGCCGCGCCCGATGTGGCATCTGGAACATAGGCATTTTGCCTGTGTGCCCAGCAGAAATGTCCTCCGCTGCAGCCGGCACAGCAGGTTGCAAACCCGCTGGGCGCACAGACTGCAAATCTATGTTCCGAATCAGACGAGCTCCCACATTCAATTCAGCAAGCAAACAACGCAGGAGATTTACTGCAGTTTGCGATGCAGGATCGAGCTCGATTTCTTCGAGCTCGGAAAAATGGCCGCGATGTGCGACGACCACGCTGTAAACCGGTCCGTCAGATGAAATGGAAACGTCGTCCACGATTCGATAAATCGGGTTGCGCAGAAATTCGAAACTTGAGACAAGCGCCACATCGAGCTCGCCATCCGCCAATCGTTTACACAGTGCCGATGGGTGGTCGAATTCCACCTCGCCGGACCAGCCGCGAATGAGTGGACGCGCGTTGAGATATTTTACGCAGCCGATGCGGAGCGCGTTCACAGAATAACAGTGATCTGTGATCAGGAAAATGCGGCTCCGATCACTGTTCACCGCTCACGGATCACGTTCATCCTCAAGCGCAGACTAATTCGCGCTCATTAGGCCGTCTGGATCGCTTCGCGCCGTTCAAATGCCGATAATAACTGTCGCGCTGCACGGGCACGCGGCCGGCCTCCCGGATGGCGTGTTCGAGCGCAGCCACGGTTTGCTGCTGCGGTGTCGTCGCGCCCGCCATGTGGAAAATTTTCTCCTCCAAAATTGTGCCATGCAGATCGTCCACGCCATAGCTCAGCGAGACCTGCGCGAGAGGTAATCCCAGACTGACCCAATAAGCGGTCAGATGGTCGATGCTATCGAGGTAAATTCGGCTCACCGCGAGATTGCGAAGTTGTTCGAATGCGGAGGCCCGTTTGATGTTGGCAAGGATCCCGTGGGATTGGGCCGGTTCAAACGCGAAAGGAACGAACCCGGTGAATCCGCCGGTCTCGTCCTGCAGTGCCCGAAGTTGGCGGAGATGATCCACCCGCTGAGCAAGCGTTTCGATGTGGCCATAGAGCATCGTGCACGTGCTGCGGCCGCCCATAGCGTGCCAGGTGCGATGGACATCAAGCCATTCAGCGGCAGTTTCTTTGCCGCGGCAGATTCGATCGCGCACGAGCGGATCGAAAATTTCGGCGCCACCGCCAGTGATCGAACCGAGACCGGCTTCGCGCAGAGTTTCCAAGGTTTCGCGGATCGGCA
>WNGL01007114.1_pt1 | contig 23795 bp, 17 predicted proteins | sample 5400591 | NCBI WGS metagenome assembly WNGL01 (sample SAMN13153377, study PRJNA577476) | soil metagenome | isolation source: 80 cm soil or saprolite under Garry oak tree replicate 1 | place: USA:California | collected 2016-06-15 | reverse complement strand
GCCCAAGATCGGGGAAACCTTCGGAAGCGCGCTCGGCCGGGGACTCTCGGCAGCGTTCGGCGGCACGGTGGGGCCGGCGACCTTACAGTTCAAGGGCGATGTGCACGCCGTCACGCTCAAACGGAACGGGCAATCAATTCTCCCCCTCCGTGGCGGCCACGGCCCGATGCGTGTGTTCGTGGACAACGCCTGGATTCGGCTGAAGGACGTCGCGGACTTGGGATACTACATTTTCTCCCCCGAGATATTCAGACCGGACTCAGCGGGTCGGACTCCCACGATCACGCTGGAAATTGAGGATCTGAAAAGCATGGGGAAACCGCGGACCGACACGCTCCCTTCATTCGGAGTAGCTCGAGCCTGGAACGACTTCGAGGGCTTCTACCAAGCGACCAAGCCCGGTGAAGCGTTTCGGCGGTACGCGTTCATCGAGGTGTGCCCAAGCGGGCCGATGGGCGGTGCCGGTCAACAGTGTAGCTATGAGGTGAAGCAGCCCGGGCCGCCCTGAGCCGCTAGGCCCGCTCGCGGAACGCCGCCCGGGTGACGCCGCGCTCGCGCGCGAGGAGCGGCGTCGCCCCGGCGAGTCCCACCACCGCGAAGCCTACGAGGGCGACGATATCGAGAGCCACGCGCAGCTCCCCTCCGTACCCGGCGCCGGTCCACGGCGCGAGCAGCGCGTGCTTGAGCAGGTCCACCCCGTAGGCGAGCGGGTTCAGGTACGTCAACACGTGAAGCACCGGCCCGAGGTGGCCGATGGGATAGAGGGCGCCCGAGAGGAACAGCATCGGGAACACCACGAAGTTCATCACGCCGGCGAAGTTCTCGATCGAGCGCATCCCCGCCGCAAGCAACACGCCGAGCGAGCCCGTCGCGAGGCTTGAGAGCACGATGCCCACGAGGGCGAGCAGCGCGCCGTCCCATGTGGGCCGGAGCCCCACCAGCGGCAACAGGATAGCAGCCACCACGACGGTTTGCACCGTGCCGAGCAGCGTCGCTGCCAGCGCTTTGCCGATGGCGATCGTGCTGCGACGGATCGGGGCGACGAGCACCATGCGGAGCACGCCGGCGTCGCGGTCGGTCACGGTCGAGAGGGCCGCGAGCAGCGCGCCGAACATCACGACCATGCCGAGCAGCCCCGGCGCCATGTAGACGCGATAGTCGATCGCGTCGCGGCCGGCGAACACGGCGGCGAAGCCCGCCCCCGCGAAGATCAGCCACACGAAGGGGCGCGCGAGGCTCGAGAGCACACGGCCCCGCTGTCGCAGGAACCGCTGCCATTCGCGGACGACGATCCCGTACACCGCGCGCGCCCCCATCGCTACGCGGCGCCCCCATCGGCAAAGGGATGGCCGGTGCGCGCCAGGAAGACCTCTTCGAGCGAGCCCACACCCGCCTCCCGTTTGAGGTCGGCCGGGGCGCCGAGGGCGGCGAGCCGGCCCCCATCCAGGATCGCGACGCGGTCGCAGGGCTCTGCTTCCTCGACGTAATGCGTCGTGAGGAACACGGTGAGGCCGGTCGACTCGCGCAGCGCGCGGATCAGTTGCCACAGCGAGCGGCGGGCCCGCGGGTCGAGCCCGGCCGTCGGCTCGTCGAGAAACAGCACGCGGGGCTCGTGCAGGATGCCGCGGGCGATGTCGAGCGCGCGGCGCAACCCGCCGGACAGGGCGCGCACGGGCTCGCGGCGCCGTCCGTCGAGCCCGAACTGGCTGAGCAGTTGGTCGATGCGCGGCTCGGCGACACGGCGCGGCAAGTCCCAGAGCCGCGCCGCGAATCGGAGGTTCTCCTCCAGGGTGAGGTCGCGGTCGAGGGTGGTCTCCTGGAACACCAGCCCGATGCGGCGGCGCACGGCGAGGCCGTCGCGCGCCACGTCGTAGCCCGCGACACGCGCCCCGCCGCGGGACGGGGCGAGCAGCGTGGCGAGGAGATGCACCGTGGTGGTCTTCCCGGCGCCGTTGGGACCGAGGAACCCGAAGAACTCCGCCTCGCGCACCTCGAGATCGAGACGGTCGAGCGCGCGCACCGCGCCGAAATCCTTGCCGAGGCCGCTGGCCGCGATCGCGGCGGCCGTCATCCCTTCGCGGCGAGGGTGCGCGACGCGGGCGCCGCGCGGTAGGTCCACTCGGGCGCGCTCCCGCCTTCACTCGCTGCCCGCTCGGCCGCGGCGACCGCCGCGTCGATCAAGGGCCGGTGGGGCGAGAGCGAGCACACGGGATCGGTCAGGCCCGCGTCGCCGGCGATCAGGAAGGCCTGACAGCGGCAGCCCCCGAAATCCACGGTCTTGCGTGGGCACGAGCGGCAGGGCTCGGGCATCCACGCGTCGCCGCGAAACCGGCTGAACGCATCCGATTCGTTCCAGATCCATTCGAGCGGATGGTCGCGCACGTTGGCAAACTGGAGCGTGGTGATGCGGCCGGCCGCGTGACACGGCCACACCTCGCCGGCAGGGGTGACCGTCATGTACGCGCGGGCCCAGCCGCCCATGCAGGGCTTGGGATACTGCTCGTGATAGTCCGGCAGCACCCACACGATCTCGAGCTTCGGCCCGAGCCGCGCGCGCTCCTCCTGTACCACGCGCCACGCGGCGTCGAGCTGCTCCCGCATCGGCATGAGGGCGTCGCGGTTGTGCAGCGCCCAGCCGTAGAACTGCGTGTTGGCGAGCTCGATGCGCTCGGCGCCGAGCGACTCCGCCAGGTGAATGAGCTCGCGCACCTGGTGGAGGTTCCGGCGATGCAGCACGACGTTGACCGTGAGCGGGAAGCCCAGCTCGCGAGTGTAGTGGTACGCGGCGATCTTGTCGTCGTACGAGGTGGTGCCAGCGATCTCGTCGGACAGCTCCGCGTCCGCTCCCTGAACGCTGATCTGCACGTGGTCCAGCCCGGCCCGCTTCAGCCCGGCCAGCCGTTCCCTGGTGAGCCGATAGGCGGACGTGATGAGCGAGCTGTACAGCCCGAGGTCGTGCGCGTTGCGCACCAGCTCCTCGAGGTCGGGCCGCAGCGTCGGCTCGCCGCCCGAGAGGCCGAGCTGCAGCACGCCGAGGGCGCGCGCCTCCCGGAAGACGCGGCACCATTCCTCGGTGGTGAGCTCGCGTTTGAAGCGCGGGCCCGCGAACGCGAGCGGGTTGGAGCAGTACGGGCATTGCAGCGGACACTTGTAGGTCAGCTCGGCGAGCAGCCACAGCGGTTTAGCGTCCATAGAGCACCAGTCCCTTCGCGGCGAGCCCGTCGAGGAACGCCGTGACGTCCTGCTCGATGCCCTCGGCGCCGTAGCGCTGCCGCAGGGCCGCGGCCACGTCGGCCACAGAGCGCGTCCCGTCGCACAGCTTCAGGATCTCGGCCCCCGTCGCGTTCAAGGCGACGAGCCCTTCGGGATAAAGCAGCACGTCGCGCTGGCGCACCTCGTCCCGTTGCAGCCGCGCCTTCGGATGCAGCCGTGGCACCGTCGCGCTCACGGCGCCGTCCCGGGGAGCGGGCCCTGCTGCACCGCATCCAGGAGGCACCACAGCACGTCGCACTTGAACTCGAGCGCCGCCACGGCGCGGTCCTGCTCGGCGCGGGTCTCGCACCGCGCGGTGACGAGGCCCAAGGCGTACTCGGCGTCGCGCGGCGCCTGTCGCAGCCGATTCTTGAAGTACTGCAGCCCGTCCGGGTCGACCCACGTGTAATGCTCGAGCATCGCGCCCAGCCGCTCCTTGACGATGAGCGGCGCGAACATCTCGGTGAGCGACGCCGCCACGGCCTCGAGCCACGGGTGCGAGCGGCAGAAGTTGACGTACGCGTCCACGGCGAAGCGTACCCCCGGCAGCAGCCTGCGCTGGCTCAGGAGGTCCGCGCGCGGCACGTCCATCGCCTCGCCCAGACGCAGCCACGCCTCGATGCCCCCTTCCTCACCGGGACAGCCGTCGTGGTCGACGATCCGCTGAATCCACTGCTGCCGGACCTCGTGCTCGGGGCAGTTGGCGAGGATCAGCGCATCCTTGACCGGAATGTTGATCTGGTAGTAGAACCGGTTCGCCACCCAAAGCTGGAGCGCCTCGCGCGACAGCTCGCCGCGGTGCATCCGCTGGTTGAACGGATGGAGGTGGTGATAGCGGCGCTCGAGCACGGCCCGCAGCCGGGTGGCGAGCTCGTCGCTCACAGCTCGAACTCCATCGCGTCCTCTCCCACCACGATCCCCGCCGCCTCGACCTGCGCCCGCTCGGACGAGCTGCGGCACAGCATAGGATTCGTGTTGTTGATGTGCACGAGCACCGTGCGTTTCACGCGGAGCTGGGGCAGGAGCTCCAAACTTCCCCCCGGCCCGCCCACCGGCAGATGCCCCATCTCGCGCGCCGTCGGCGCGTCGACGCCCCCCGCGGCGTGGAGCTCGTCGTCCGACCAGAAGGTACCGTCGAACAGCAGGAGATCGGCGCCGCCCGCCACGCGCCGCACCGCGTCATCGATCGCGCCGGCCGTCGGAACATAGGCGAGCGTCCCGCCGGTGCGCTGGTCCGTGAGCCGCAACCCCACGTCCCACGCCGCAGCCGGTGCGGCGGCGGCGTAGCGCGGCGGCCGCCGCGCCACCACGGTCGCCGAGCACGCGATGCCGAATGCCACGCCCGCGCGATCCGTCAGCGCGATCGGGCGACCCTCCTCGAGCGGCCGCGCCTCGACGCCTGAGTACGCCGAGAGCACCCGGTAGAGCGGCCATTGATCGCCCAGCAGCGCTGCCACGCCCGCGGGGGCGTACACGGGGAGTTTGGCGGCGCCCTCGCGCAGCAACAGGAGGCCGAGGGTGTGGTCGATCTCGCCGTCGGTCAGGATCACCGCCCCGAGAGGCGTGCCCCGCGTCCCGGGGGAAGGCCACAGCACTCGGTGCGCGGCAAGCTGTGTGCGGAGATCGGGCGACGCATTGAGGAGGATCCAGCGCTCGCCGTCGGCGCTCACGACTACGGACGACTGCGTGCGGCCGCGGCCGTCGGTGCGCGCTGCGGCGCAGTTCGGGCAGCCACAGTTCCACTGCGGCACCCCGCCACCCGCCGCCGAGCCGAGGATGATCACGCGCATTGAACAAAGGGGCCGGGTTCGTCACCCGGCCCCTCCCTCAACTGTCCCAGCTTGGTTCAGGCGTTGCCGGCGTAGGCGCCGACTTCCATCCCCAGCTCGACGATCTCGAATTCGGGCTTGGTCCACGACATGTCGCATCCTCCCGAAAGAAACGGTGGTGGTCGACCACGACTAACCGCTGCGATCCCTCGCAGGGGCCGTGCCAGTCCAGGCCGCCCCGCGCTCTGGCCTCACAACTCGTTCCGTTGCAGGTGATTGTCGCACACCGCCCTGCCCGTGGACCCCCACCGCCGAGCGCCGCGGATGCGCCATCTCACCCAGTTTGGGTGTAATCACCCAGCCAACCCGAACTTCTTCAGCCGGTAGCGCAGCGTGTCGCGTGAGATGCCGAGACGCTGGGCCGCCTTGGTCTGGTTCCCCCCGGCTTCGCGCATCGCCTGCTCGATCATCGACCTTTCCCACCCGGCCAGGTCGCCACCCTGCGGCGGCAACGCGCCGTGGTCGGTCGACGCATCGCTCGGCAGCGGGCTCGTCAGGGACAGGTGCTCGACATCGAGGGTCGGACCCCGACTCCACAACACGGCGCGCTCGATGACGTGGCTGAGCTCGCGGACGTTCCCGGGCCACGGGTACGCGCGCATCAGGTCGCGCGCCGGCGCACTGATCTCGCGCACCGCTTTCCCGTATTTCGCGTTGAACGCCCGCAGGAAGCGCTCGCTCAAGAGCAGCACGTCTGCTCCGCGCTCCCGCAGCGGCGGCACGTGGAGTACGATCACCGCCAGGCGGAAGTAGAGATCCTTACGGAATCGCTCCTGGCGCACCTCCCGCTCGAGATCGCGGTTCGTCGCGGCGATGATGTGGACGTCGATCTTGCGCTCGCGCACGCTGCCCACCCGCCGCACCGCCCGCTCCTCGATCGCCCGCAGCAGCTTCCCCTGGACCGAGAGATCGACGTCGCCGATCTCGTCGAGGAACAGGAACCCGCCCTCAGCTGCCTCGACGAGGCCCGGCTTCGATTCCTTGGCGTCCGTGAACGCGCCGCGCTCGTAGCCGAACAGCTCGGCTTCCATGAGCGTCGCGGGCAAGGCCGTGCAGTTGACCTCGATGAACGCCTTCACGGCGCGGCTGCCGGAGGCGTGGATGGCGTGGGCCAGGAGGCCCTTACCGGTGCCCGTCTCGCCGGTGAGGAGCACCGGAGGCGTCTCGTCCAGCGCGGCGATCTGGCGCGCCCGCTCGAGCACCGCGCGGATGGCCGGCGACTCGCCGACCAGCCCCTCGAGCCCCACGTCCCGAGTGGCGCGACGGCGATAATAGGACAGCTCCTGCTTCAGCAGCCGGTTCTCGCGCGCGCGGTCGGCCAGCAGCTTGAGCTCCTCCAGGTCCACCGGCTTCTTGACGTAGTCGAACGCGCCGAGCTTCACGGCCTCCACGGCGCCCTCGATCGAGCCGTACGCCGTCACCATGATGACCGGGATCCTCATGCCGGGCAGCCGCACGTCCGCGAAGACGACGTCCGGCTGCAGCCTTTCGAGCAGCTCCAGCGCCTGCTCCCCGGTGCTCGCCACCTCCGCCTCGTAGCCGTGGTCGGCCAGAAACGCCTTGGCCGACCGCGCCAGCGTGTGCTCGTCATCGACGATCAAGACCGTCGAGCCGCTCATGCGAGGCTCCGCACCGGCTCGGGCGCGACATCGCCGCTCGCGACGGGCAGCCAGAGGCGCACGGTCGTCCCACGGCCGACGGTGCTCACGATGTCCAACCGGCCGCCCGCCTCTTCGATGTAGCGTTTGGCGATCGCCAGCCCCAACCCGGTGCCCTCGGGTCGTGTCGTGAAGAACGGCTCGCACAGGTTGGGCAGAATCTCCGGCGGTATCCCGCGGCCCGAATCGGCGATCTCGAGCATGACCCCGGTGGCGCCAGCCGCGCCGTCCTGGGCCCTCGCCCCGATCTCGAGCCGCCCGCCGTCTGGCATCGCGTCGAGCGCGTTGGAGACGATCTCGGTCAGGGCCTGCTCCAGTCGCATGGGGTCGACCCGAATCTCGGGGAGCGCCGCCGCACAGTTCACCGCGACCTCGACCCGGCGCTGGCGCAGCAACTCCGCGAAGCCCGAGAGCGCGCCCTCGACCAGCGTCCGCACGCTCTCTCGGAGGGGGTGGAACGGAGCGGGTCGGGAGAACGCCAGCAGGTGAGCGATCCTGAGATCGAGACGATCGACCTGCTCGACGATGGCGTTCAACTGTTCGCGAGCGGCGGGCGCCTCGACGCGGTGCCGGGCGAGCTGGGCGGCCGCGCGCAGGCTCGCCAGCGGGTTGCGCAGCCCGTGGGCCACCGCCGCCGCCATTTGCCCGATCGACGCCAGCTTTTCGGACTGCACCAGCTGCGCGCGAGATTGGCGGAGCTGCTCGGTCATGTGCGCGAACGCGCTCGCCAGGTCGCCGATCTCGTCGCGCGAGCGCGGCTCGATCTCGTGGTCCAGGTCGCCTGCGCCCACGACGGCCATGGCCTGGCGCAGCTCGCCGATCGGGCGCGCCAGACTGCGGGAAATGAGCCACGACGCGCCGAGGCCCGCAGCCAGCGCCAGGAGGCTGATCGCCCAGAGGACGCGGCGTTTCGCCTCCACGATGCCTGCCACCTCGGCAAAGGCTCGCTGCACGCCCGACTCGCGGGCCTGGCGGTAAACCTCGCGGTTCACCCTCGCGAGGGCGGGCTGCAGACGCTCCACCAGCTCCTGGCGCGCGGTGCGGGCCGCGGCCTCGCGACGCCCGGAATCGTAGAGCAGGAAGACACGAGCCGCGACGGCGCGGATTTCGCCCTCGATCCTGCGGACGGCGTCGGCGAGTGGGATCTCGTCGGCGGGAAGCCCCGCCGCCCAGCGGTCGAGCCAGTAGTCCACCACCTGCTGGGTGAGCGGGAATTCCTTCTTGGCCGTGGGATCTCCGCTCAGGTAGCGCCACACGACCTGGGTCTGGTTGAACATGGCGTCTTCGACTTCGGCGTACGTCCGCGAGTGCGCCAAGCGCTGACGCAGCGTCTCGAGCGTCCCCCGCTCCAGGGCGTTCGTGCGAATCGCCTCAACCCCGACGAGCAGGGTGGGGAGGACCATGAGGGAGAATCCCAGGAGCAACTTGCGCTGCAGGGTCACGGCTGCGTCATCCGATCGCTCCGAGGACGTCTTCCAAGATAGCCAGCGTGCGGTCCACGGTAACCTCGTCGTGCGCCAGCGAGACGAAGTTGTACGCGGTCCGCTTGAACAGCAGCCCGCGCGCCGCGCACCCCCGCGCCACGTCGCGCGAGCGCGGCTCGCTGACGAAGTGGACGAAACACATCTCGGCGATGCCACCGACACCGGTGACGACGTCGCCGTGCGTCTGGTGCAGCCGGTGCAGCCCGTGCAGCAGTCGGGTGCCGACGGCGTGCAGGTGCGCGCACACGTTGTCGCGCTCCATGACCTCGAGCGTCGCCGCGGCCGCCGCCAGCGCCACGCTCTCGGTCGCGAGCGTGGACGAGATCCAGGTGCGCGACGCGGCCGCCATCAGCTCCGCCCGGCCGCCCACCGCCGCGAGCGGGAACCCGTTGGCGAGCGCCTTGCCGAGCACGACGAGATCGGGGCGCACGCCGTAGCGCTCCGCCGCGCCCCCCACGGCCAGGCGAAACGCCGTCTTGATCTCGTCGAACACGAGCACCGCCCCGACGCGTCGCGTCTCCGCCTGCACGACCTCGAGCCACTCGCGCGTCGGCTCCACCACGACGACCGGCTCGACGACGACGACCGCCAGGCGGTCGCCGGCGTCGCGGATCAGCCGGCGCGTGCGCTCCGGATCGTTGAACGGCAGCTCCGCGTAAAGCGCCCGGGTCGCCGCGGGAACGCCCTCGGCGCCCTGACACCAGTCGAGCCAGCCGTGATAACCGCAGCCGAGGACACGCTCACGGCCGGTGACCACGCGCGCCAGGCGCACCGCCGCGGCCACCGCCTCGGCGCCGGTCTTCAGGAACCGCACGCGCTCGATCCAAGGGATGCGGTGGCAGAGCGCCTCGGCGAGCTCCTCCTCGAGCACCGGCGGCAGCGGGCCCACCACGCCCGCGGCGATCGCCTCCTCGGCCGCCCGGTTCACCGCCGGGTGCCCGTACCCCAGCGCCACGGCCCCCAGCGCCATGACGTAGTCCACGTACTCACGGCCGTCCGCGTCCCACACGCGACAGCCGGACGCGCGCACCATCCGCTCGGGCGCGCTCGCCCCCCCCCCGGAGTCCTCGCCCGGCGGGGTCACGCCGAACAGGGCGTCGGGCCGCTTGCTACCGGTCGACGTGAATCCCGGAACGCGCCAGTCGTTCACCGTACTTCACCACCTCGATGGCCATGGCCCGGAAGAGCTTCGCCTCGCGCTCGTCGAGCGGCGTGCGGTGAATCACCTCGCGCACCGTCCGCAGCACGCTCTCCGCCTGGCGCGTTTTGAAGAACTCGATCACGCGCAACGCCGCCTCTACGTCGGCGAACAGCCGCTCCAGGTCCGCGACCGGCGCCGGCGGGGCGGCGCGGCGGGGCGCCTTGAAGGCCCGCGACTCATCCCCGCGCCGCCGGGCGGGGACGCTGTTGATTTCGCCTCGCGCTCCGCCCGCGCGACGTGAACCCGACGACGTGCACGCAGTCGGCGAGTGCGTCCTCCAGGCGCTCGTGCTGCGTCACCCGCGCCAGGATGTCCTGCGTCTGGTGGGCGATGCCCTCCACCCGGAAGGCGTCGTATTCCCGCGGCCGCACGAGCCGCAGATCGCGGAACCCGAAGTTCTTGAGGGCTCGGACCACGTGAGCGATGTTGACCAGCTCCTGGGGCTCGTGGAGCACCACGACGATGCTCATGGGCCGGAAGAACCAAACGCGGAACGCGGAATGCGGAACGCGGAACAGCAGGGAGGGGTCGCTCGCCGCGCGGCGCTCACCCTGCCGTTCCGCGTTCCGCGTCATCCCACCAGCTCCAGCACCCCGAACCGCTCCGGATCCTGCCGGTCTCCACGCAGCCACACCCAGCCGTTGCCGCCGCTCCACACGAGCTGCCCCGCCCGGCGGACCCGGCCGGGAAGCATCTCGTTGATGACGAGGTCGAACCCGACGCGCCCGCCGACGTGCGCGCGATGCCATTCCGGCCACGCGACGGCGAGCGTGACGCGATAGCCCTCGCGCGTCCGGCGCCACGCGCCCCGGATGGCGTCGGGCATCCCGGGCGCCTCCCCCACCCCGCGAGCGCGCAGCCGCGCGCCATCCTTCCCTTCGGGGACCACGAGGAACCCGGTGACATCGCCGCCCTCGGGATCCCGCAGGTAGAGTTGCAGACCGTCCGAGTGCACGTCGTCGGGGTCGTTATCGAGCCGCAGGGGTGGCGCGTCGGGCGGACGGAAGCACACATCGGGCTTCGTCACCTCCACGGCGAGGTAGAGCGCGTCGTCGTCCCACGCGGCGAACGTGGCGGCAGAGAAGTCCTCCGGCCCGGAGTACGGCTCCTCACTGCGGCGGTATTGGTCCTCGAGGTCGAGGCGGAGCGGCTCGCTCGTGTCGAACCCGGTGACCGAGCCGTCGAGTGGCGGCGGCTCGCTCACGCGCAGCGCCGCGCCGACTGCCCGAGTCGGCCGGTCGAGCTCGAGCAGCGGTGCGAGCGGCGGCTCGGGCTCCCGCGGGCCGCCGAGTCGCACCCGTCCGGAGCCAGTGTCGATCTCCCAGCCGCCCGGCGTGGCGGCGTGCCGGTGCGTCCCATCGCCGGTCTCGACCTCGATCACGCCGCCTTGCGTCCGCACGGCGCGCACGACGGAGCCCTCGCCGACCGGCTCGAGCACGGTCACAAACCGCGCGCTCCGCCCGCGGGCGCGAGCCAGGTAGAACATCGTCCGCGTCCCGCTCCCCGGTAAGCCGGGACCCTCCGCCCGGACCAGCTCGCCGTCGAACAGGAGGAACACCTTGAGCACACGGGAGCCCTCTGCCAGCTCGAGGACGACCGACCCCGAGCTCGCCGGAACGAAGCGCTCCACTCGGGAGACGAACTCGTCCGCGAGCTCACCCGACGTCCACGTCCCCCGTCCCCCGTCCCCCGTCCCCCGAAAATGCCACGGCAGCTCGATGAGGTGGTCTCCGCGGCTCGCGAGCTCGACCACGTCGAGCACGTAGGCCCGACCCGATACGACCGTGCGGGTCACGTCGCCGTAGTGGCCGCGCGTCCAGGCCCACTCGCCCCCCCCGCCTCCCCCACCCCCGTCGTCGAACATCTCGCAGGTCGCATCGCCGACCGGTTGGGAGACCCCGTCGAGCCGGGGAGCGTTGTGCGCCAGCGTGGACCGGTACCAGAAGAGGTCGCGCACGACGTAGGCGCCCGTGCCCGGATCGGGCAACCAGTGGACGCCGTCGGCGTGGAGCGTGAGGTGCAGGCGATCGGGGTGCCCGTGCCCGCCGCCCCACTGGCCGCACTCGACGCTCACGTAGCGATCGCCCCTCCGCAGCACGGCGAGCCCCTGCGATTCGAGGAGCACGCTGGCGGGAGACCAGGGGGGAGCGTCCACGGGCAGCTCGGGCGCCATGAAGAGGAGGGCCCACCACGAGAGGCGGCTCCGGGAGAGGGGAGAGGGGAGAGGTTCGATTGGTGCATCATGTACATACGATTCGAATAGCTCCCGCTTGGGTGCAGGCGCCGCGTACAGAGCGGCGAGCCAGCTCTCGAGCTCCCCTCTCCCCTCTCCCTCCTCCCCTCTCCCAAGTGCAGCCAGCCCGATTTCCCACAACTCGACATACATCGGCTGCGCGAGCGAGACCCCGAAGCGTGAATCCTTGCGAGCCGGGAACGAGAAATCCGGCAGCGCCGTGCGCGCCGGAGCCAGCAGCGCCGCTCGGACGCGCCGGGCGAGCTGCGGCTCCGCGCACAGCTCCACGCCCGCCTCCCCCGCCCACGCCGCCCCCGTGAGCAGGCCGCGCAGCGCAAACAGGTGGTAGTTCTCCCCCTCGTACCACATGCCGTCCCGCCCGAAGCCGCGGAGCAGGTGCGCGAGCAGGCCGGTGGGGCTCTCGATGGCGCGGCGCGCGAGGTCCTCGTCCTCGAACCACGCGGCGATCGCGGTGAGCGCGGCGTCGTTCCACGTCTGCCGGTTCGAGAACCCTTCGTCGAACTCGCCGATCAGGTTGGCGGCCTCGTCGGCCACCTGGGCTACGCCCCGTTCCGTGGCGTCGTCCAGCCGCCCCGACTCGCGCAACAGCACCGCGGCGGCGAGGTAGCTGCACACCCAGAGGGACTCGAGGTAGGTGGAGAAGAACAGCCGACTGGGACCGAGCACGTTGTCGCGGTTGGGGTAGCGCATATAGGTCCGCGCGTAAGCGCGGAGTATCTCCACGGCCCGCGCACCCGCGGCCTCGTTCCCGTCGAGGGCCGCGAGCGCGGCGAGGTGCGCCGCGCGCTCGGCAAGCCAGAGATGCTGGTAGCGCGCCCAGTTGCGGTCGTGGCGCTCGCCGGTGAACGTCCGGCCGCAGCGGGCGCAGCGGTGGGCGTGCGGGCTCCAGGGATCGAAGACCAGCGGCGCTCCGTCGTCGGGGCACACCCCCCCGTCGGTCGAGAGCAGGGCCTTCTCCTCGGGGACGTGGGGCATGCGCGCGAGCACCGGGGCGGCGCGCTCGGTGAGATGCGCGAGCAGCGCGCGGAGGTCGGTCGAGCGGCCGATCTCCTTGCGCCGCGCCGCCAGCCGTTCGGCCGTCACCATGCGCGCACTCCCTCGCGCGCCCAGCGCACGGGCAGCACCGTGGCACCCGCCGTGCGGGCGGCGGCCGTCGCGGGCGCGGGATCGTCCCCCGTCACGAAGAACATCGACCCTCCCGCGCCGGCGCCTGCCGCCTTGCCGCCGAGCGCGCCGGCGTCGGCCACGGCGCGGGCGAGCCGTGCCATCTCGGGCGTGCACATTCCCTCGTCGAGCGCCTGCTGGTGGCGCCAGTTCTCGCCGAGCAGCGCCGCGACACGCGCCAGATCGGCCGCCCGCAGCGCTTCCGCCATCGCCGCCGCCACGTCTCTGAGGGCGCGCAGCGCGCCCGTGACGGCGCCGTCGCCCCGCTCGTAGGCGCTCATGACGCGCGCGATCGTCTCACTGGAAAAGCGCGAGCGGCCGGTGTAGCAGAGCACCGTCTGCCGCTCCAGCGCCGTCGCGAACGCCGGGTCGAGCGTGATCGGCTCGACGCCCACGTCGGGATCGCGAAAGCTGAGCCGATGGAAGCCGCCCAGGGCGGCGGCGAACTGATCCTGCCTGCCGCCCGGCATCTTGGCTTCCACCGCCTCGAGGTACCAGCCCTGCTCCGCGATCTCGCGCTCCGCGAGCCGCTCGCCCCGCGCCAGCGTCAGCGCTGCGACGAGCGCCACGTCCATCGCGCCGGAGGTGCCGAGCCCGGACCCGCGCGGCGCGTCGCAGCGCGTGGCCAGCGTGCAGGTCGCCTGCACCGGCAACATCCGCAACGCCGCCTTCAGGAGGTCGAGCCGCCCGTCGAGCACCAGGCCGCCGGAATTGGCGCACTCGAGCGCTTCGCCCAGGTCTTCCGCCACGAGCCTGATGCGGGGACCGCCGAGCTTCAGCTCGACCCGCGCCGAGAACCCGATCGCCGCGTTCACGACCACGCCGCCCTCGCGCGCCGAGAACGGCGGCACGTCGGTCCAGCCGCCCGCGAAGTCGAGCCGCGCCGGCGCGACCGCGTGAAACTCGCTGGGCAGGTCCCGCCGTCTCACGGCGCGACCTGCCATTGGGCCACCGTGGGCAGCTCTCCCCGCATATCCATCCGCACGCCCTGCACCCGGCGGTTCATCCCCGTCGCGCCGCGGGACTGATAAAGGAACGCCGCGGGCAACGCATCGTGGAAGACGCGCTGAGCCCCCGTGGCATCGTCCGGCACGGCGACGCCCGCCAGATCGGCCAACGTCGTAAGGTATCCCAGCCCCGGGTCGCCCTGCGTGCCGACCACCGCGGCCGTGAAGTCGTGCCTCCGCGGATTCACCCGGTCGAGAAACGCCGTGAGCTCGAGCTGTCGAATGGAGACGTCGAACCCGACCGACGCCAGCCGCGCCTGGATCATCTGCTCGAGCGGTGCCTCCCCGCTTCCGACCGTGAGCAGCTCGAACGAGAGCCGCCGTCCGCCGAGGAGCCGCCGCGCCGAGTCGGGATTGGTGGGCAAGGGCCGCAGGGGGACGTAGCCAGGTACGTGGGGCGGCACGGGCCCGTCGGCGACGGCGCCGAACCCGTACAGGTACCCGTCGACGATCTCCTGGCGGTCAAGCGCGAGCGCGACGGCGCGTCGCACCATCAGGTCGTCGAACGGCGGCTGCCGCGTGTTGAACACGATGCCGACCGGAAAGATCTCGGCGTAGTCGAGCACCGCGAGCGCGGGGTTCTTGCGCACGAACGCCGCATGGGCAGGCTGGATGCCCGCGAAGTCGATCTCTCCCGACGTGAGCGCGGCGAGCTTCGTGGTCGGCTCGTCCACCACGACCACGATGAAGCGGTCGAGCCGTGGGGGGCCGCCGAGCGCCGCCGGGAAGCCGGAATCGGCGGCGAACACCCAGCGGCGATGGGACTCGTGCGCCACGAACCGGAAGGGGCCGTTTCCCACCGGTCGTTCGTTCCAGGCCGCGCGCCGCAGCTCACCGTGCGGGACGGTGTCGAGCAGGTGGGCCGGCAGCACGGCCAGGTCCGTGAACACGTCGGGGAGCGCGCGTTGCGGGCGACTGAATCGCAGGATCACGGTCGAATCGTTGGGATCGTCCACGAAGGCGAGCGCGGCGAGGTCGTTGAGCCGCGGGTATCCCGTCGCAGGATCGCGCGCCGTGTTGATGGTCCACGCCACGTCGCGGGCCGTCGTGGCCACCCCGTCATGCCAGCGCACCCCGGGCGCGAGCCGGAACGTCAGCGTCTTCTTGTCAGCGGACCACCACCACGCGCGGGCGAGGTAGGGCTGCGGGTTCAGCGCCGAGTCGTACCGCGCGAGCGTGGTGAGGAGCACGTAGCGCTGCACCTGCTTGGCGAGCGGATGGACGGCGAGCAAAGGATTGATGGTTTGGAGCTCGGCGCCGGAGGCGTAGATGACGGTGCGCCCCCGGCGCGCGGAGCCTGACCCGCACGCCCCTCCCGCTAAGGCGGCCCCCGCGAGCGTCACCCACGCCGTCCGTCGCAGCACGCCCGCATTCTAGCGGCTCCCCCCGGCGTCCGCGAGATTCCGCACATGGTTGCAACGGTGGCGCGTCGCACCCTGGCCGGCCTCGCCGTCGTGGTGGGCGCGGTCACGCTCACGTTTTTCCTGGTGCGGCTCGCGCCGGGCGACCCCGTCGAGCGCCTGCTCGGGCCCCAGGCGACCGCCGCGCAGCTCGCCGCCCAGCGTCACGCGCTCGGGCTCGACCGGCCGCTCCCCGCCCAGTACGGGTCGTGGCTCGCACGGTTCGCGCGCGGCGACTGGGGTCGGAGCATCGCCACGGGGCGTCCCGTGCGCGCGTTGCTCGGCGAGGCCGTGCCCGCGACGGTCGAACTGGTCGGCCTCTCGTTGGTCCTGAGCTATCTCCTGGGGATCGCCGTCGGTGCGCTGCAGGTGACGGCGGGGCCGCGCGTCGACGCCGCGCTCTCCGTCACGACGGTCACCCTGTTCGCCCTGCCCGGCTACTGGCTGGGGCTCATGCTGGTGATGGCGTTTACATATTGGGCAGGCTGGCTCCCCGCGTTCGGCGCCGCAGGGCTGGACGCGGACGTGCTGACCGGCTGGAGTCGGCGAATCGACGAGCTGCGTCACCTCGCTCTCCCCCTCACCACGCTCACCCTCATCGGCGTCGGTGGTACCGCCCGCTTCGCGCGGGGCGCGATGCGCGACGTGCGGAGCCAGCCGTTCGTGCAAACCGCGCTGGCGAAAGGGCTGTCGCCGTGGCAAGTCACCCGCCGGCACGTGGCCCGAAACGCGCTGATCCCGGTGATCACCTTGCTCGGCCTGTCTCTGCCGGTGCTGTTCTCGGGTGCCGTCTTCGTCGAGGCCGTGTTCGCGTGGCCCGGCATGGGACGCCGGCTCGTCGAGGCGGTCCAGGCGCGCGACTACCCGGTGGTGATGGCCGCGACGACGGTGAGCGCGATCCTGGTCGTGCTCGGCAACCTGCTCGCCGATGCCGGCGTGGCGTGGATCGACCCACGCGTCCGGCACGCGACCCGGGAGGGGGGGCCGTGAAACGGCTGCTGCGGTCCCGGCGGGCGGCGTTCGGCGCGGCGGTGCTCGCGCTCGTCGCGCTTGGGGCCGCCCTCGCCCCGCTCGTGTCGAGCGGCGACCCCGCGGGGCAGCGCGACATCGTGGCCACGCGCTTTCTCCCGCCGCTCGCCACCGATGGGCGCGGCGCCTTCCACGCGCTCGGCACCGACCGCTTCGGCCGCGACGTGTGGACCCGGCTCGTGTACGGCGCGCGCGTGTCGTTGGGCGTGGGCGGGCTCGCCGTGCTGCTTTCGATCGCGATCGGCGTCGCCGTGGGCGCGGTGGCGGGCCACTGGGGCGGCCCCGTGCGCACGCTGCTGCTCGGCATCACGGACTTCGCGCTCGCGCTGCCGCGCGTGGTGCTCCTCCTGCTGCTCGCCGCACTGTGGCGGCCCAACGCGGCGCTCGTGATCGTCGTGCTCGGCGTCACGGGGTGGATGTCGGTCGCCCGCCTCGTGTACGGGGAGGTCCGCTCGCTCGGGGTCCGCCCGTTCGTCGAGGGCGCGCGGGCGCTCGGGGCGTCACGCAGTCGCGTGCTGGGGCGCCACATCCTGCCCAACGCGCTCACTCCGGTCATCGTCGCGGCGGCGCTCGGCGTCGGCAACGCGATCATGCTCGAGGCGGGCCTCTCGTTCCTCGGCCTCGGCGTGCAACCACCTACACCATCATGGGGCAACATGATCGCTTCAGGCCGGGACACGCTCGTCAACGCACCCTGGGTCGCCACGGCGCCGGGCGTCGCGCTCGTGCTGGTCGTGGTCGCATGCACGCTGCTGGGCGACGCGGTGCAGGACGCGCTCCAGCCAGTCAGGACCCGCCCATGACGCGCCGTCGTCTGGCCACGGCCTGCGCACTCACCGCCCTGCTCGCCCCGCTGGCGCGCTTCGCGCCGCGGGGCGCAGCCCGCGCCCAGGCGTACGATCTCGTGCTCGCGGGCGGACGCGTGCTCGACCCCCAGTCGGGACTCGACGCCCCGCGCAACGTCGGCGTCACGAGCGGCCGCATCGCCGCCGTCACGACTGAGCCGCTCGCCGCCCGCGAGACGCTCGACGTGCGCGGTCTCGTGGTCGCCCCCGGATTCATCGACCTCCACGCCCACGGCCAGGATTCCGAGAGCTACCGCTACTACGCGCACGACGGCGTCACCACGGCCCTAGAGCTCGAGATCGGGACCTACCCGGTGGCCCCCTGGTATGCGGCGCGCGAAGGCCGCGCCCTGATCAACTACGGCGTCACGGCCGGCCACCCGGGGGCGCGGCGCGCCCTCGTGCTGCATGACCAGTCGCTCACCGGCGCCGCCGCCGTGAGCGACACGACGCGCAGCTGGACGTACGGCACGCTCCCCCCGGCGGACCTGCCGCGGCTCGACACCTTGATCGAGGAGGGAATGGCCGATGGCGCGCTCGGCATCGGGCTCGGGATCGAATACACGCCGGGCGCGAGCCGGGAGGAGATCCTCCACATGTTCCGGATCGCCGCGCGGCACGGCGTCCCCTGCTTCGTGCACCTGCGCGAGGGAGGCCGGAGTCCGGGCACCGGCGGCAGCGTGGCGGCGTTGGACGAGCTGATCGCCGACGCGGCCGCGACCGGCGCCGCCCTACACGTGGTCCACGTGACCAGTATGGGCCAGAGCGACACGCCGCTATTGCTCCAGCTCATCGCCGGCGCGCGCGCCCACGGCGTCGACGTCACCACCGAAGCCTACCCCTACACGGCGGCGTCCACGAGCATCCAGTCAGCGGTTTTCGACCGGGGCTGGCAAGACAGGATGGGCATCGGCTATCACGACATCCTGTATCCGCCCACCGGCGAGCGCCTCACCCGCGCCAGCTTCCAGCGGCTGCGCCGCACCGGGGCCGTGGTCGTGTTCTTCCTCATACCGGACAGCATCGTGCGGTTGGCGCTGGGCGACTCGCTCGTCATGGTGGCAAGCGACGGCATCTCGCCGCACGGGCACCCGCGCCTCGCGGGGACGCACGCGCGCGTGCTGGGCCGCTACGCGCGCGACTCGAGCGTGCTCAGTCTGATGGACGCCGTGCGCAAGATGACGCTGATGCCCGCACAGCGACTCGAGCGGGCCGCACCGGCGATGCGGGCGAAAGGGCGGCTGCAGGTGGGCGCGGACGCGGACCTCACCGTCTTCGATCCTGCGACGGTCCTCGACCGGGCGACCTACGAGCGCCCGGCCCAGTTCTCCCAGGGGATCATCCACGTCCTCGTGAACGGCACCTTCGTCGTGCGGAACGGTGCGTCGGTGGGCGGGGTGTATCCCGGGCGGGCGATCCGGCGCTGAACGTAGGGGCACGGCATTGCCGTGCCCCTACGTGCGCGCCACGAGCTCTCTCAGCACCCCTTCGTCCAACCCGTGGCCGCCGTCGAACGGACGCACGTTGTGCGGAATGTCGTGCTCGCGTAAGCGGGCCACCATGCCGTCGACCACCTTGCGCGTGATGTATTCATCCCGCTCGCCGTACACGAGCGTGAAGTGCACGTCACGCAGCCGGTCGCGCGCGGCGGCGAGGTCGAGATCGGGCGGCAGCTCCCCACCCCACAGGACCACGTGGTGGAGGCGCGACTGCCCCAGCGCCGCCCACCGGCTCACGGTCGCTGTGCCCTGGGAGAACCCCAGCGCGGTCACGCGCGCCGCGGGTCCCTCGACCCGCCCGAGCACCTCACGGTACAGGGCATCGAGGTAGCGCACGTAGTCGTCGATCTCGTGGAGCCGGTCCTCGCGGGTCATCCAGCTCGCGCCGACCCGGCGCTCCGCGGGGCTCTCGGTCAGATAGAAGCGTGACAGCCCTTCGGGGGCGACCACGTAGCGTTGCCCGCCCTCGAGCACCCGCAGCTTCTCGAGGAATCGGCCGGCGAGCTGGGCGTAGCCGTGACAGGCGAACCACACCTCCTCCACCCCCCGCGGGCTCTCGCCCAAGGTGAAGTAGCGTGCCGTGCGGGACACGGTCAGGTGATGTTCCTGCAGGAGCTCCTCCCCAACCCGGAACGCGGAAGTCGGAACGCGGAACATCCCGGGGCCTGCAGTTCCGCGTTTCGCGTTCCGCGTTCCGCGTTCAAGTCACCAGGATCGTCACGATCTCATGCGGCTCGGCGGTGAAGCGCACCGTCTGCCCCCGCCCCTCGAGCACCAGGGCCAGCGACTCGCGCTCGTCGGCCCGCACGCGATGCGCGCTCTTCACGAGGTCGCCCGCTCCGAAGCGCCACGCGCCCGCCACCTGCCGGTCCGTCGCGTTGTAGCACCGCAGCACGAGGGGCGACCCCTGTTGCGCGGGCTTGACCGCCGATACCACGAGCCCCGAGCCCTCGAGCACCACGTCCACCGGGGCGGGCGTGAGGTCGAGCGCGTCGCGCAGCCAGAAGCCCCGCACGGGCAGAAACACGTCCTCCCACAGGGCCGCGACCGCGTCTCCCCGCTCCAGCTCCGCCTGCGACACGGGCACGATCGCGAGCTCGACCCGGCTCGTGCCGAGGCATTGCGCCAGTGGCGTCGCGATGGGCCAGCCCGCGTGCCCCGGCCGCGTACCGAGATCGCCGCGCGACAGCTCACCCACGGCGCGCAACAGCGTCACGACGAGGTCGCCCGCCGCCGTCCATTCGTACTCGAAGAATCCCGGCGCGAGCAGCGCGAGCCCGCGCCGTCCCACGGCCGCCGCGACGAAGCGGTGCGCCGGCGCCGTGGCGACGGGGGTCTCGAGCGCATAGCCGGCCGCCCGGCTCGAGAGAGGCGCACGGGCGATGCTGCCGAACGCCGTCCCCGCCACGGCGGCGGCCCCGCCCAGCCCCGTGGGCGTGCGCGCGCGCAACCGGTGCCACGGGGCCGAGTTCTCGATCTCGAGGATGCAGCGCACGATGGGACTGTCGGCGTGCAGCATCACCACGAGCCGCACCGCGACCCGTCGCCCAATCGCGTACCGCGCTTCGAGCGCCGCGACGAGCGGCCCAGCCGCCAGGCGGCGCACCGTGATCGGTCCCGCGACGCGCACCGTCCGGTCGCCGGCGGGAGGACAATACGTGTATGTGTCGCCCGCGTCGCCGCCGTCCTCGAGCCGCAGCACGTCGTGGAAGCGCTCGCCCGTCCGGCGGTCGTGCAAGGCGAGCGACCCCGGGGGCTCGAGCGCGACCTCGATCCAGTGATTCACGAGCGAGCGACCCTGCACCGCAGCGCCCTCGCCCGCCGGCCTGCGGGACGACTCGGCGAGCGCCAGCCCGGCGACCCTCACTCCCAGCCCGGGCACCGCCGGCGCGCGAAACGCCACGCGCAACTGGTCCACTTCGTCGCAGTCCGGATAGTGCCGCATCGCGTCGAGGCGCTCGGTGGCGGTCCGCCGGTCGAGCAGCTGGACGGCGACGGTGCGTCCGTCGGGGCCGACCAGCGAGATCGGCCGATACCCCTCGCCGACGCGCACCGTCCGACCGGCCGAGGTTGGGCCGACGAGGATGTGGCGCCGGAACAAGGTGATGTCCACCACGACGATCCCCCCCCGCGGCCGCGCCGCGGGGTTCCACAGCACGAGCGCGGGCCGCACGTCGGCGGCGCGCTCGCGCGCGACGTCGGGATCGTGGCGCACCAGCTCGTGCACGCTGCCCCGCACCAGCTCCGCCCCCAGCGCTTCCACCTCCGCGAGCCGCGCCGCCATCGCCCGCGCCACGTCGTCGCTGGCGCACCCCGCCAGCGTGTCGTGGAACTGGCACTGCACGAGCGTCCGCCAGGCCAGCTCGAGCAGCGACCGCCGGTCGCGGCCGCCGTTGCGCCGGGCCAGGGCGGCGAGCGGCTCGGCGCAGCGCTCGAGCAGCAGCTCGGCCGCCGAATAGCGGCGCTTCAGCGGGGCACGGGTCGCGTGCACGCCCTGCAGCGTCCACGCGTACCTGTACGACCAGCGTAGCTCGCCCTGCAGCTCGGCGGGTTTCGCGCCCTCGGCGGCGGCCTGAAAGAACTCGTCGAGCCGCGACACCCGAAACGCGCTCTGCGGCTCCAGCTCGGCCAGCAGGTCGCGCAAGCGCGACACGTCGGGATACGCCGCGTGATGATCGGCGCCGATGAACACGGGGATGTGCTTGCCGCCGGCGCGGCCGACCAGCGCGCCGCGCACCGGGGCCCAGGCCGCGAACAGCCCGTCCGCCGCGGCGCGCAACGCGGCGCCGATCTCGTAGCCGGCGGGCGGTAGATGCCACAGCAGCACGTCCTTGCGATCGAGGCCGTGCCAGTGGTACAGGTCCCGCTCTTGCCCCGGCTCGCCGCCCAGGCCGCGCCACACGACGCCGTAGCGGATCCCGAACTCGCGCGCCAGCGTAGGCCACGCCGCCGGGTGACCGAACGCATCGGGCGAGTAGAGCACGTCGAGTCTTCCGCCCCACCGCTCCGCGTCGGCCGCGCCCAGCAGCAGGTTGCGCACCAGCGCTTCGCCGGACGGGATCTGCTCGTCGGCGAGCACGTACCACGGACCCACCTGCAACCGGCCCGTCTTCACGAGCGCGCGCACGTCGCTCTCGCGCTCGGGCCGGGCTCGCAGGTAGTCCTCGAGCAGCACGGTCTGGCCGTCGAGCAGGAAGCTGCGGTAGCCGGGGTCGACGTGCAGGCGCTCGAGCAGCTCGTCCACCACTGCGACGAGACGCGCCTGAAACGCGGCCGCCGGCAGATACCACTCGCGATCCCAGTGCGTGTGGGGAATCAAATGGAAGATGAGTCCGGTCATCGCGCGGCTAAGCCTAAGGGGCTGACGCCACTCGCGCGAGCGACGATATTCCCGCCATGTTCAAACGCCTCCTGCTCCTGCTGCCGGCGCTCGCGGGCGCCGCGCTCCTCGCCACCCGCCTCGTCCCCGGACCGTTGCGTGACGGCACGACGCAGCTCGCGTCGGGCTGGCGCATCCGGCCCGCCGGGCGTCAGGTGACGGTCGGCACGCTGCCGCTCAACCTCCTCACGCTGTCCGACGGGTCCGTGCTCGTCACGAACAACGGCTACGGGGAGAACGGCCTGATGCGGATCGATCCCGTCAGCGCGCGGGTCGTGTGGCGGACGAGGCTCCCGGCCGCGTGGCTCGGGCTGGCGCGCGCGGGCGGCGGCTGGCGCGACACGGTGTGGGCGAGCGGGGGAGCCACGAACCGCGTGTACCGGTTCGTGTGGCAGGGCGGCGCGGCGTGGGCGACGGACAGCGTAGCGCTCGCGGACTCGGGCGCGAACCTGTTCCCGGCCGGCATCGCGCTGCTGCGGCGTCAGGGACTCGTCGCGGTCGTCGGCAACTTGAGCGACTCGGTGTACCTGCTCGACGCCGCCACGCTCCAGCGCCGCGGCGCCGCCGCGGTGGGCCACCGGCCCTATACGGCCGTCGCCGACTCGAGCCGCCTCTACGTGAGCGACTGGGGCGATTCGACGATATCCGTGATCGATCTAACCGCCAATCCCCCTACCCGCCTAACCGCCTGGTTCGTTGGTCCCCATCCCTCGGCGCTGGCGCTGCGCGGCGGCGAGCTGTTCGTCGCGCTCGCGGGCCCGAACGGCGTGGCGCGCGTCGATCTCGCGACGGGCCAGGTGCGCGAGCAGCTGACGGTAGCTCTCGCGCCGCACGCCCCGGGAAGACGCTGTTCGTCGCGAACGGCAAGGGCGCCGGCTCGCACGCGAACCCCGACGGCAGCTACATCGCCAACCTCATCACCGGGTCGGTTTCGATCATCCCGGCGCCCGACCGCGCGACCCTCGCGCGCTACACACGGGAGGTGTATGCGCTCAGCCCCTATTCGAATGCGCGCATCCGTCCGACGGTCCGAGCGTCCGACCGTCCGACGGAGGTGAAGCACGTCGTTTACATCATTCGGGAGAATCGCACCTACGATCAGGTGTTCGGCGACGTGTCCGAGGGGAACGGCGACCCGAGCCTGGCCATTTTCAACGACTCCATCACCCCCAACGCCCATGCGATCGCGCGGCGCTGGGTCTTGTTCGACAATTTCTACGTAGACGGCGTGGTTTCGGCCGACGGCCACGAATGGAGCGACCGCGCGTTCGCGAACGATTACAACGAGAAGACGTGGCCGCAGAACTACTCGCACCGGCGCCCGTGGGATTTCGACAAGGGGGAAGACTTCGTGACCCCAGACGGGGCGTACCTCTGGGACGCCGCCCGGCGGAAGGAGCTCTGGGTCGTGAACTTCGGCGAGCGCGCCGAGACGAACGTCGATTCGGGGAGGACCGGCGTCACCCGCTCCGAGCTCTCCGGGCTGCGGGACATCACGGTGCCCGAGTACCCGGCCTTCGTCCTGGCGATCCCCGACACCGTCCGCGCCCGTCTGTTCGCTGACTCGGTGGACAGCTGGGACCGCCAGGGCCGTTTTCCGAGCCTCGTGATCATGGCGCTGCCTCGCGATCACACGCGCGGTCGCCAAGGGGGGGCGCCGACGCCGCGCTCCATGGTCGCCGACAACGACCTCGCGCTCGGACAGATCGTGGAGCGGCTATCCCACTCGCGGGCTTGGGATTCGCTCGCCCTCTTCGTACTCGAGGACGACGCCCAGGACGGCCCCGATCACGT
>WNGL01003530.1_pt1 | contig 23805 bp, 15 predicted proteins | sample 5400591 | NCBI WGS metagenome assembly WNGL01 (sample SAMN13153377, study PRJNA577476) | soil metagenome | isolation source: 80 cm soil or saprolite under Garry oak tree replicate 1 | place: USA:California | collected 2016-06-15 | reverse complement strand
AGAGATTCCCGACAAGGCAAGAAATCGAACGGCGGGCATACGAGATCTATGCGAGGCGGGGCTACCAGGGTGAGAGTCCGACGGCTGATTGGCTTGTCGCTGAAAAAGAACTAACAGCACGCTACCAACGTGAAGCTGCTGAGCGTATGGGTTTCGAGCCTCAGCAGGAAAACCGGGCCACGCGGATGCTCCTCGATTTCTACGGGCTGCGAGAGCAACCGTTTGGTGTGAGCCCAGATCCTGCTTACCTGTACGCCAGCCGAACTCACGGCGAGGCTCTCGCGTCACTTTCGTTTGGAATCAAAGACAACCGGGGATTCTTGGCGCTAATCGCTGAGCCAGGGATGGGGAAGACCACGCTGTTGTATCGGCTACTCGAGGAACTGCAGGATTTTGCCCGCACCGCGTTTGTGTTCCAAACGCAGTGTGACTCGCGTGAATTGTTCCAATACATTCTTCACGATCTTGGCGCCGACAGCCAGGGAACGGGTCTCGTCGCCATGCAAAGCAAGTTGAACGACCTTTTGTTTGAGGAAATGCTCGCTGGGAAACGTTGTGTTCTGATCGTGGACGAGGCGCAGAACCTTGACGACTCCGTGCTTGAAACCGTGCGTATGCTTTCGAATTTCGAGACGCACCACAGCAAATTGCTGCAGATTATCCTAGCCGGCCAGCCTCGACTGGCTGCAAAGTTGGCGCAGCCGAAACTGTCGCAACTGCGTCAACGCATCGCCGTTGTCAGCCGTCTCGAGCCCTTCACCGCGGAAGAAACGGCCTGCTATATCGATCACCGACTCAAAGTCGCAGGGTATTGGGGCAAACCACTGTTCGAACCAGCGGCCATCAATCTCATCGCACTGCGAAGCCAGGGCATTCCCAGGAACATCAACAACACTGGCTACCACTCACTGCTCGTGTCCCACGCGCAAGGCAGTCGGACGGTGACTGCGGACCTAGTGCAAGAGGCTTTCGCTCGTTTGGACTTAGAGTCGTTCAGGGAAGTATCCTTCACTAGCCTTACATAAGGATAAACGCTGGGATTAACTCCATCGGCAATCGGGATGAGGTCAACTTGTGCTGAGCGAGGCTTGGAAGGTCAGGACGCCCTACATTGGCGCGGTAGTGTTCGGCGTTTTGTTTGCCGCGCTGATTGGCAAATTCCTGCTCCTCGAGCCTCGATACGCGCTGGCGGCGATCACTGGGGTCGTGTTGCTGTCCGTTGCTATATCGCTGGCCAATCGTTTGTCCGACGTCCTGTTGTATGTCCTCGCCTTCAACCTGCCGTTCACCAGCATCGAAAAAACCTTCCTGATCACCCAGCAGACGACGTTCGAGACCGCGGGCATCGCGCTGGGCTTGTCCGATCTGGTGCTGATCGCTGTGTACGCTGTGTGGTTCGCCCGCATCTTCATCACGCACCAGGAGCGCTTCCCTCGGCCGACGAAGTTGGATTGGGCGGTGCTCGCTTTCGTCGCCGTCCACGCGCTTTCCACGGTGTTTGCCGTCAGCACATCGCTGGCTCTGCTGGAAGTCATTCGCCTGGGCAAGTATGCTCTGATGTATTTCTTCGTGGCTCACAAGTTGGAAAAAAGACATCTGCGGACAGTGATCGCCGGCATCTTCTTCGCCATCGTGCTGCAGAGTGGCCTGGGCATCGTACAGCAGCGCACCGGACACTTGTTGGGCATCGGGCGGACTAAAGGGGCTTCCGACATTGAATACGAGCAGTACACGGTCACGGGCTTCGAACAGGCACGCGCCGAAGGCACGACCTTCGATTCGCATGCCCTGGGACTGTTCTTTGCTATGACACTGCCGATTCCCCTGGCCCTAGTGTTGAGCCCGTGGAGCTCCACCAGAGCGAAGATCGCGTCCGGCGCTGTGTTATTGGTGGGCCTGCCCGAGCTGACGGCCACTTTCGCTCGCGCCGGGTGGGTGGCGTTTGGGGTTGCCGGATCGGCAATTTTGGCGTGCTTTGTGAAATGGAGGCAGTGGCGGCGCGTGTTGGTCGCGGCTGCCGTGCTGGCAGTGATCGGTACAACGACGCTGTTGCCTTTCGCCAGTGCAATTCGAACTCGCCTCTTCGAAGCCCCGCCGGAACTGATCACGGCGCGGATAGAAACCATCAAGATGGCGCTGCAGATCTGGAGAGATCACCCCTGGACAGGATGCGGCGCAAATTCTTACATGAAGGCCCTGGAGAACAAGTTCAGCATCTTTGAAGGCGATCCGTACTTCATCCCGCCGCACAACATGATGGTCTTCATACTGACCGAAGTCGGAGTCATCGGCCTGGCGGTATTCGCGGTGCTGTGCGTATTCATTCTGAAGACGCAGTGGACTGTGATCTCGCGGGGCGACACGCAGCACCGGGTATTGGCGGCGGCCCTGCTGGGCGCGTTTCTGGGGTTTCAGGCCGAGGGCATCACCGATCCGATCTACATTACCAACGTTACCTACTATCTTCTCTGGTTCGAGGTCGGCACGCTCGCCGCAATGGCCGCCTCGGTAATGGCGGCACCAGAGCCGACACGGGCCACCGCTCCGAGCCTGAGCCCAACGCGTCAGCTTTCACGCACGTGGTCCGAAGCCAGTTGCGATTTGCGCCGCGCCGACGAGTCGTAGTCGCGGCATCCCTTGATGAAGTGATAGAAAACCGTGCCACGGTAGAAGTAGGGATGAGTTAAAGCCGCTAGCTGGCGATTCTTGTCCGCGGCATCGAGATACAGTCTCCACAGCGGAATCGTGACGCGATTGAAGACCACCCATCGGATACCCTGACGGAGCAGCAGCCAAGACAGATTGCGGTCCTCAGCGGGCAATTGGGTTTGCGACAGACTACGGAAGGTCTGGTAATGATACTTCAGCGTGTGCCAGTTCAAGATGTGATATTTCACATGGATCTGGGGATCGGGAACGTTTTCCTCCACGAAATACCAATTCAACCCCCTCTCATAAGCGCGCCTAATCGCGCTTGGCAGCGTTTCGATATGGTAGTGATAAGCCAGGGCCTGGGGATGATAAAAGATGCGCAGGCCCTTCTTCGAAAGCCGCCAGCCTAACTCGACATCTTCGTGGGCAGCGCCCTTGTGCTCTCGGAACATCCCGTTCTCCAGGAAGAAAGAACGTTGCACTGAAATGTTGCACGCCCAGAACCTCCAATAAGGCAGTTCCCGCTGACCATCGAGCTCGTAGTACTTGAATGGGTCCCATTTGCGCAGGAAGGTAGTGGCGGGCAGGCCGGGAGATTGCAGTACGCTCCCCAGGCAGGCAAAGTTTTCTTGCGGGTGCCGTTCGTGAAAGCCGGCATGCTCGGCTAATAAGGTGGGTGTCGCCTGGATATCGTCGGCGAGAAGAAGGATCAGCTTCCCCTTCGCTTCCAGGATGCCTCGATTCTCTGTAGCGCCCGGACCGCGGTTGGTGTGATAAAGAAATCCGAGGCGGTAGGGCGCGCGCTTGCTGAACGCGCGCACCATTTCGCCCGTGTCGTCCGGAGAGCCGTCGTCCACCACCACGACTTCGTATTGGTCTGCAGGATAGGTTTGCCCGGCAAGCTTCTCGAGCGTCACCTCGAGAATCGCCCTGCGGTTGTAAGTGGCGACCACCACAGTGAGTGGAATCATTGCCCCATTTCCGTGTCCAGCGCCGAAGTGCGCAGCCGCACATGCATGCCCGCGAGCACTGCTCCATAGGCGGCGATGGAGCAGAGACCGGCAGAGTAGAGGGGCAAAGAGCGGAAGGCGACCATGGTGGCCACAATCGCAACCGCCGCTCCCAAGGTGCGCCGCAGAATCCTGGCGTCGAGCGTCAGCGCGGCCCGCCGCTCGAGGACCCAGTAGGTCAGCACCGGCGCCATGGCCATTGCCAGCAGTCGAACCTCGCAAGCTCCGATCACGCCCCAGCGTCCGATGACCACCCGATTCAGCGCGAAGTAGGTTGCCGCACAGAGGCATTGAATCCAGAGGAAATTCCGTTGGAGGCGGGCAGCGATGGCGATGATCGCAGTCACATGCGAAAACCACATAAAAGCCGCGCTCAGCAGCAACACCGGCAAGGTGGTCGCGGCGGCCGCGTACTGGCTGCCGAACAACAGCACCACGCAATCGGTGGGCCTCAAGCAACCGATGACGACTACCGGGGCCACGATGGCCGTCACGACGTCGAAGGTTTTTTGCGATAGTTGCTGCAAGCGGGCGTGATCGCTCTCGGCGTGGGCACGCGATAGCAGGGGAAGGATCGGCGTGGTAATGATGACCGGTACATAGAGCAGGTACTCGGGCATTTGCGCCACCACCGCATACATGCCGGCAGAGTCCAAACCCACCATGGCAGCCACCATCAGAATGTCGCCCTTCAGTTGCGCCGCGAGCAGAAAGCCGCTGACGCCCATGACCCAGCACTCCCGGACCAGCGTGAGCAATGCTTCCAGGCGGAAGCGCGGGCGAATGTGATAACGGGAGATGGCAATCGTCCACGCGACCAAGGCTAGAACGGCTCGCGAAATCACCACCACGAAGAAGAACTGATACAGTTTGCCGTGCAGGAACATGAGCGCGACATAGAGTAGAAGATTGATGAGCCGGGCCAAGACCACCGCCACAAGTTCGTAGTGCATCTCGGTCTGGGCCCGGAACACTGCTAAGGGAGTGCGAAAGGCGCCCACCGGCAGGATGAGGCAGGCGCACCAGGCGGCCCACATCACCGAGGGGTTGTGGTGGATCGGCCCCAACCACACGTAAACAGCGAAGGCGACGAGCCCCGCGAGCGCCACGCCCAGCCGTAGCAAGGTGCTGGCGCCCAACCAGGTGCCCAGGTTATCCCCATCTTTGGCCATTTCTCGGACGGAGATATCGAGCACCATCATGTCGGCGGTGAGATCAATGAGACTGAGGAAGGCGAGGATGGAGACGTAATAGCCGTATTCGATCGGACCAAAATAGCGAGCGACGAGGATATAGAGGAGGCCGTCGAGGACGATAGAACTCACGCGCGCCAGGCCAATGGCGGCGACGTTGCGGGTGATCTGCGAGGAGACCTGATAGGTGGCAGCCTCGTTACCCGCTGGCGTCTCGCAGGAGCGCTCTCACCAGCTCGCGCGCTCTGCCCTCGGGAACTACGGGAATAGTGGCGAACACTGGGCGCTCCAGCAAGAATTCAAGTTGGTCGCTGTCGTGCACGGTGCCATCGAGGTAGTCGTATAGATACACGAACCCGATGGCCAGCAGGACGCTGAGCAGGAGCGTGGTGCCCACGTGCAGGATCTTGATTGGCCGCGCGGGTGCGTTGGGCACCATCGCCTCGTGCAGAACGACTAACTCGTTGGCGGCCCGTGCCTCCGCCAGACGCGCTTCCTCCAGCGCCTGGTTGATCTCGTCGTAAGACTTCTCCGCCGCTTGCAATTGCATGGAAAGCTCGGACAGCCTCGGCTCTTTTTCGGTTAGCGCCCGTGCCGCACCGGTCTCGTCAGCAATCTGCCTCCGCAAGGTCTGTTCCTTCCGGACGAGACTCTGGATTTCCGCGTCGGTCGACAGTTTCTCGCTCAGAACCTTTTCGTACACGTCGTTCACCCGCATGGATTCCGAACTGACGACCGTAGGCTGCTCGCGGCGAAGCTTGTCCCGTGCCTGCGCGATCTGCGCATCGACGGCCATGACCTCGGGATGATTGGGAGTAAATTTTTCCAGCAAGCCTGCGCGCTGTACCTCAAGTCGGGCTAGCTCCAGTCTCATATCGTTCACGACCGGGTTGTCGGTGGTGGTGGAGTCGTACTTGATCGACGGCTGCAACTGGCGCAGCTGTCCCGCCAGTTCGTCACTTTTTTTTTCGAGCGAGCGGCGGGTGCTAAAGGTGCCGGCCAAATCTTCGTCGAGGCCGCTGATGGTTTTCAGCTTTAGCGAGACCTCTTCGCTGAGCGAGGAAACCCCGGTTTCGGCCTTGAAGCTCTCCACTGACGCACGCAACTGCGCGACTTCTTGAGTGCTCTGGCTGAGAGGCGGCTCGATCTTGGCTTGCGCGTCCCGCGCGACGCGCACCTGTTCACCCACCAGAAAATCTGATAGGAGCCTGGCAACCGTATTGACAATCTCCGCTGCCCGCCTGGGATTCTCATGCTGGACATGCAGCTCGAAGGTATATGTCTTGTTGGTTCGCTTGACCGAAAGATTCTCGCGCAGTTGCGTGACAGCAGCGGCGAATGGATCTTTGCTGAGTAGGCGGCCGTATTTCAGCACCTGCCACAAATTTGCGCTCCACTCTTTGATGTGGTCTTTCACTTCACGGTAGGAAGCTGCGATCCAGCCCGGAGGCGGCTGCTGCTTTTGGTCCAGGTGCAGCTCGGAAACAGCTCGTTCCAGCAAGGCATCGCTCTTCACCATTTCTTCCAGAGTGTTGGTGATCGATTCCAGTGGAACCAGCGGCATGGGGAACCCGAGCGCATCGCGCGTTTTCGGCTGGAGCGAGACTTCTTCGCGCGGCTGGTACAGCACCGTGGTTGCTGCTTCGTACTTCTCTGACGCAAGATAGGTCAGCAGCAACGAGCTCACTGTGGCCGAGACGACAAAGGTCAGCACAAGCGCGCGACGGTGCACCAGCGGCCACAGGTGACGACGAAGATCCACCCTTTCGGTAGGTTCGATCACGGTTTCCCTTTCGATTCGGCGCCGACGCGCACGGCACGTGCGGCGACCGGCAGTACTTGCGCCGAGAGCAGACAATCGGCCGCGATGAGCAGGGCAGCGCGCGCGGTCAGAAGGACGGTAGCGGCCTGGGCGCGCGGATCAAGCAGTCCTAGAGTGTAGTGCTTGCGGTAGAAGCGGTTTACACCGGCGTGGAAGGCGACGATCCGACGAATTCCTCTTTTCTTTCCGGAACGGTTCTGCTCGTGATGCACCACGCAAGCACTAGGCAGGCAGTAAACGCGGCCCTCAGGGCGTGCGCGCATACACCAGTCCGCATCCACCCAATAGCCACGGAAGCCCTCGTCCCAGTGCCCAATGCGTCCTACCAGCGTGCGGCGGAATGCCATACAAGCCGCAGAAACCCAATCCACGGGGAACGGATCCTGCTCGCGCAAACGCGAACGGCACAGGTAAACACGGGAAAAGCGGTTCTGGGGAAACCAGCGCGTGAGTAGCGACTGCCGCCCGAACAATCCGTTCACTACGCCCGGAAAGGCGCGCGCTGTCTCTTGGACCGAACCGTTGACGCCGAGCATGCGCGGAGCCACGATCACTGCATCGGGGCGCGAATCGAGGAATTCCACCAGCTGGCCGACGACGCCGGGTCCAAGCACCGTATCAGCATCCAGCACGACGATAATTTCGCCTCGTGCCTCCCGAATGCCCTGATTAATGCCTCGGCAATGTCCGACGTTGGTTGGATTGCAGATCACCCGTACGCCCGGAAACTGCAAGCGCAGCTCTTCCACAGTTCCGTCGCTCGAGGCATTGTCAATGACAATCGCTTCCTGCCCCGCAGCTTTATCAGCCTCCAGCGAAACTAGACAGGGATGCAGATGCTCCCAGCTATTGCAGCTCACGATAATGACGCTGGCTCGGAGCGACGGCTGCGAGTTCTGCATTGCCGTAATTGCCATTGGCCCGCTTTTCTACGCCTCCTAAAATCCCAGCCGGTTTAACAGGTAGGAAACCGCTGTGGCCAGCGCCACCGCGGCCGCCACGCAAACCAGTGTGGACTTCAATCTGGCCATCGGTCCGCTCCGCAGCTCACCCAGCCCGCTTGCCGGCTACCAGAGACGGCTGGGAGGCGTACTGGGTTACATAGGGGTAGTCGTAACGGCTGCCGTGTATCGGGAACTGATTCAGCACTGAGCCAACGATGCGGCCATGAACGGATTCCAACCGGTGGCGCATCAATTGCACCTCGGACAAGGTCACGGTTCCCCATTTGCAGACGGTAACGATCCCGTCGACGGCGGGAGCGATCAGGAGCGTATCCGCCACCGCCAGTACCGGGGCCGAATCGAGAATCACGACGTCGTAGAGTTGGCGAAGTTCGCCCAAAATGCGGCGCAGGTTCCCGCCCAGCAAAAGCTTGTGCGGATCGTTGGGCGGAGTACCGCTGGTCAGCACACTGAGCCCGCCTCCTGTGATCCGAGATCGTATAGTCCAAGCCGCGGCAATGCTGGTGCTGGAATCGAGCTTCGAGTTAGACCCGATGAGGTGGCAGGCGTCAACAGCGGTTACCTTGCCGTCGAGTAACTCGGCAAACCCTTCGCGGATCGGCGTGTGGAACACATCGTGAACGTGCGGATGGCGCAGGTCAGCATCCACCAGCAATACCCGGCTGCCGACGTGGGCGAGCGCCTGAGCCAGGGCAGAGGCGATAGTGGTCTTTCCCTCCTGCGGGCGTGCGCTGGTAATGAGCAAGACACGATCAGTCGCACTGATCTGCATCAGCAAGTTGGCGCGCAGCGTGCGAAGTGATTCGCTAAGCAACCGCTCGGCGTAGGCGTCGGAGCGAAGCCGATTCTTCATAGATGCTGTGCTGGCATCAGATAAGGGATTTGCTCTGCCGCGGTTCGGCTGAGCGCCGGCACGGTGCCGCGCAATACGTTCACGTAGTCGCGCAGGGCGTCGCGCCAAGGGCGCATCTGGTTGAGGCCGAGCAGGTCCAGCTTGTAGCTGGTCACTGCTTCCGAGCGCGGTCGAGGCGCCGCAGCGGGAAACAGAGCGGATTTCACCGGGACAATCCGCGTCGCACTGTACAGCAGTCGGGCTACCTCGAGCGCCACGTCGTAGCGACTGCAGAACCCGGTGTTCACGATGTGGTAGAGACCGTACAGACCGGTTTGCATCAGAGAGCGAACGTTATGCAGCAGGTCCTGGGCGTAGGTGGGGCTTCCGATCTTGTCCTCGACCGCCTGAATCTCGGGCCGGTGCTCGAGGCAGAATTGCGCAATTTTGGCGACAAACTTTTTGTCCCGATCCTGGCCTCCAAACATCCAGCCAGCGCGCACGATATAATGCCGCGGGCAAAATGTTTGCACCAACTTTTCGCCCTCCAGTTTAGTCTTCGCATAAACGTTGACCGGCCTCGGCGCGTCGAATTCGGTGTAGGGTTCCGCCTTATTGCCGTCGAAGACACCCGTGGTGCTCACATAGACCAGTTCGAGGTCGTAGCGCTGGCAGGCGAGCGCGAGGTTCAGCGTAGCCAGCGTGTTACTGCGGTAAGCGTGATCGGGTTCGCGCTCGCAACGGTCAACATCCGTTTCTGCTGCCAAGTGAAGAATAGCGCACGGGCGTAGTCTTTCGACGACCGCCATGACGCTGTCGCGGTCGCGGATGTCGAGCAACGCCACTCCATCCGATCCGCGCAGATCACAGCGGTACAACTCTATTCCGGAAAAGACCTCGGGAACGTAGCTGCCAACCATTCCGGCAGCACCGGTCACTAGCAGCATCGCGTTAATCTCCTTTCCTTTGGCGAGCGTTGCGCTTACAGAATCGCCAGCCGCGTGGTCTCCGCCGGCCGAGTGAGCGGCGGCATTTTCGCCTCCGGAATGGAGACTCGCATGGCGATCTTGTAATCCACGAATTCCGAGCGATTTACGGTAAGCCAGGCGAGTTGGCGCATCTCTTCCAGCGTGTCGGCAGGAATTGAGAGACCCTTCAATATCGATCGCGTCCATTTCATCTGGTCGGTATTGAAGTTCTGGTCTAATTGCCCGTTGGCGATTACCGTATCGAACAAGAGCGTGCCGGGAAACGGCACCACAGCAAACAATGCCGCGTGATTCAGGCCCTGCTCGACGTGCCGCTTCGCCATCAGCATGGTGTTGAAAATCTCTTGCCGCGTCTCGTCGGGGTAGCCGATCATGTAATTGCCCGCGGTCCCGATGCCGACCTGGTTGCAGGCCTCGATCAGCCGCCTGGTATCGGTCTTTGCGATCGTCCACTTGCCGGTGGAATATCTGTCGAGCAACCGCTGGTTTGCCGATTCGAACGGCAGATGCACGAAGGAGAAACCACCCTCAGCGAGCACCTCCAGAAATTCTGTGTCTACGCCGAGCGTGCCGTTGTAATTCTTTTGCAGGTGGCAGATGTTCACGCCATTCACGTCGACTAGATGGAGTCCCAGGTTACGCACCATCTTGAACAGCGTGTAGGCGCGCTTTTTCTTGGCGAACAGGCTGTCGTCCTCGAAGAAAATGTACTCCGCTCCCAGACTCTTGAGCGTGTACAACTCCTGCATTACACGATCCACTGATTTCACGCGAAAGGCGCCGATAGACCCACTGATGCCGTCCACTTCTTCCTTCGAGATGTGGCAATAGAGGCACTGAAACGGACAACCGCGCGAGGTCTGCACCGATGCGTACTGGATGCGCTTGCCTTCGGGGAACTGTCCGCCGTGCGGCCGCGAAATCGTCCAGTACTTGTCGAGGGGCAACAAGTCCCAGGCCGGTATGGGCAACTCATCGAGATCTTGAAGTACCGGACCAGGACGATTGACCACTTCCTTACCGGATGGATCGAGGAAAGCGATTCCTGGGATGCTGGAGAGCCGGCACTTCCCGCGAATTGCGTCCGCTATCTGCACCACCGTAATCTCGGCTTCCGAAAGGCAGATGACATCGACGCCCGCGGCAAAGAACCGGTCGCGCAAGTTGCGCGCGTTTACTCCCCCGGCGATCATGAGCTTTTCCGGGTAAGCCTGCTTGATGGTGCGGACCGTGTCCAGGACCATCGAGCTTTGGGTGGTGAAGATCGAGGAAATTCCCACCACGTCATAATCCGCGACGAGTTGCACAATCCGCTCGCGCGATAATCCAACGCGAAGTAACCCGTTCGCCATGACTGTGGGATGGAAGAAAGTCTCTTCCAGAGAATCGTTGTCACCGCCGACCGAGCAATCAAGAATGGACACGGGATAGCCCGCGCGGCGCAGCGCACCCGCCACGTAAGGCAGGCTCAACGAGCCATCCGGCTTGGCCATTTCTTCCGGGGAGAATTGCAGCGGTGAATACAACAAGATGAAACTGGGGTGGCCGGTGCGAATTGCATCAATATCACGCGCCATAATTCTCCCCTACACGCTCGAATGCTCGAAAAACCTCACCTAACAGCGATGTTTCACTCTCTTGGGGTCACACGCTGTCCGGAGAGCCGTGGAGTGAGGGGAGTATCCAATCACAACTCCGCGTCCACACTCCTAGAACACACGGGACCGTGGGGCCTAAGCAAGCGGGTGACCGAATGGGCAGCTTGAACCTGCTCACCGCAGATTTCAAATAACTGAAATAAGGTGCCTTAGAGAGAGCCTGGCGATGGGATTCTTGGCTGGCACTGCTCGTAGTTCAGGATCGCCAGACTTCTATAGAATTACTCGCTATTCGTATAGATCGAGTTGGGCGTTGGTGCTTTAACTTACGAGCGATTCCGCAGGCAAACCATTCAAGCACAGCCAGTAAGCAGGAGTTAATCAGGCGCAGCGCTTTGGAAGATCAATTGCGCCTTGGAACTCGTCGGGAGTGTGCAGAGTCCCACGACCAGGGGAGAAGGTGTGAGTACTTGTTTTCCCAACGGGCCGGAAAACGTTGCTGTCCTAGACACGACGCCCACACCGGAGTCCGCGACGGCACGCGGGCTAGAGGCCTGTGCCGCACTGCGGGAGATGCTCGGGGGGGTTAGGCGTCCGCAGCAAACCGTGCTGGAGCAATTGGGCAACGCGCTACAGCGCGCGGTGGAGATCGCGGTGGCATCGATCGCGCTTGTCGTCACGTGGCCCGTGATGCTACTGATCGCAGCTATCGTGAGGTTGGATTCGCCGGGACCGCCGTTGTTCGTGCAGTTGCGCGTCGGTCGAAACGGCCGCTTGTTCCGCTTCTGGAAATTTCGCACGTTGTACGTCGACGCCCGGTCCCGATTTCCCGAGCTGTATTCCTACACGTATACCGAGGAGGAAATTCAACGGCTTCGCTTCAAGCGCGAGCAGGATCCTCGCGTGACCTGCGTCGGCCGGTGGCTGCGGAAGAGCACGCTCGACGAACTACCAAACTTTTGGAATGTGTTGAAGGGCAACGTGGCTCTGGTGGGGCCACGTCCTGAAATTCCAGAGATGGTGCCCAACTACGCTCCCGAACAGCTGATCAAGTTCACTGTGAGGCCTGGCATCACCGGCCTGGCGCAAACCAACGGTCGAGGAAATCTGGCCTTCCAGCAGACGATCGCCTACGACATCGAGTACGTGAAGCACAAGTCGCTATGGCTGGACGTGAAGTTGATAGCGAAGACGATTATGCTCCTGGCGCGTTTCGATGGCGCGTTCTAGCCCGATTACGCGTCCGGGCCCAAGACAGGTGACTTTCCTGGGGAGGTTGACTTGAGCGACGTGAATTTCAGCATTTACAGCCGAAGGTGCCGTCGGGCGGGGATGCCGGCCGTGGCGACACTGGTTCTTCTTGCTGCTGGTGCGCAGGCCACGCGTGCCCAGGTTCGCCCGTCGGCCAGGTCCCAGGCGTCTGCGCAGCCGCTCGTTGGCAGCGGCGATGCGACTATACGAGACGGCACCTACGTCCTGCAAGTCGGAGACGAAATCAGCATTAAGGCGTTTCACATTCCCGATGTCGAAGACACGGTTCGCATCCGTCCCGACGGGAAGGTCTCGCTGGTGCTGTTGCCCGACGTCCCTGCCGCCGGCCTCACGACCGAGGAACTAACGAAAACTTTGACCGCGCGTTACGCTGACTATTTCCAGCAACCGAAGATCAGCGTCATTGTTCGCAGTTTTTCGAATTCCAAGGTGTTTGTGGGAGGTGAAGTCGGCCAGCCCAAGTTGATCCCACTATCCGGCAGCCTGAGTGCCCTTGGTGCAGTGCTCGAGGCCGGTGGCTTTAAGAACACGGCGCGCACCGACAGTGTGATTCTGTTGCGCAACGATGGCTACGATCACCGTGTGGCGAGAAGACTCAATCTCAAGGCCGCGCTGAGGGGGGCCGAGGGCGATGTGGTTCTCAAACCGTTCGATGTGGTTTATGTGCCGCGGTCTAACATTGCAAGCATGGATCAGGCAGTGGATCAGTATATTCGTCAACTCATTCCGGCCATGCTAACTAGTGGGTTCACGTATCTGTGGGGCCCCTCCTCAGCTGTGCGGGTGCAGTAGCCGTGCTGCCGTTGGACGGACAACGTTCGGGAGCGATGCAGCAAATGATTCCGGCCAAGTGCCACAAGATAGCGATTCTCGGTGGTGGGCTTGCGGGATTGGCGGCATCGGTTTTTTGTGGAGCTCCGGTGTACGAGGCTAGCGACTCGCCCGGCGGCGTCGCCGGCTCCGATACCACGGAGGGATTCACCTTCGACCGTGGCATTCACATCCTACAGAGCAAGAACCAGTTGGTCCTCGACCTGCTCGCCGAACTCGGTGTGCGTTTTCGCCCTTTCAGCCGTAACGCTTTCATCTATTCGCACGGGACCTACACGCCGTACCCGTTTCAGGTGAACACCGCCGGGCTGCCGATTGGAGTGCGCGCGCGCTGCCTCAGCGAGTTTCTTTCTCGCCACCGCAACCCTGAGCCTACCAACTATGAGGAGTGGATGTACCGTAGCCTTGGCCGGGGATTTGCGCGCACGTTCCTCTCACCTTACAGCCAGAAGTTCTGGACCATCCATCCCAGCGCCATGACCTTCGAGTGGACCGGTTCCCGAATTCCTCAGCCCACGCTTTGGCAGGTATTGCGCGGCGCCGTGTGGAGCAGGAGCACGCGCATCGGATCCAACTTCGATTTTAGCTATCCCGAAAGCGGGAACGGGTACGGCACGATCGCGAAAGCGTTGACAGCCAGGACAGGCGATGTCCACTGCGGATGGAAAGCGGCGAGCATTGATGTCTCCGCCCGAAGTGTGACCTTCACCAACGGCGCCTCGATAGAATACGAACTACTGGTCAACACCATTCCGCTTCCTGAACTCGTCCGCATCTGTCCGCAGGCGCCGCGCGAAGTGCGCAAGGCGGCCGATAAGCTGTGGACGAACAGCATCTTCATCGTGAACCTCGGTATCGGCCGCGCAAACATCTCCGACCGGCACTGGGTCCATTTCCCGGAGAGCGACGTGTCGTTTTTCCGCATCAGCTATCCGCACACGTTCGGGCCGCATCTGGTCCCGCCGGGGACTTCCTCGATCTCCGCTGAGGTCGCATATTCCCATCATCGTCCGATTGACAAAACAGCCGCTGTGCAGCGCGTAATTGACGATTTGATTCGGGTTCGCGCTCTTGATCGGCACGACCCGATAGTGGTGACCACGACCCGCGACATCCGCTACGCCTATTGCGTGTACGACCATAATCGCAAGGAGGCGCTCAGCACAGTGCAGAACTGGTTGCAGAAAAATGGAATCATAAGTTGCGGGCGCTACGGGCAGTGGACCTACTTCTGGAGCGATGAAGCGATCTTGAGCGGCAAAAAGGCGGCCGAAAAAGTGAAGGAGCGCAATGCGTTCAGCGCAGCCTTTGCCTGATAGAGAGTTGAATTGGTCTTATGATCTTCTGTCCGCGTTGCGGCCATCCTTATGAGTCAGCCGATTTCAGCGCTGACGACACGCGGTTAACTTGCAGCGATTGCGATTACGACTGCTTATTCTATCAAAACTCGGTGCCTTCTGTGAGCGCGGTTATTCCCGCGTGGGGACGCGAGCAACAAGTTCTCCTGATCCGCCGCGGTATGCCGCCGGACATCGGCAAACTGGCCCTGCCTGGAGGGTTTCTCCGTTCTGGCGAACTGCCCGCCGAGGCCATCGTCCGCGAGATCCGGAAAGAGACGCTGGTCGAGATTCAGATCGCGAGCAGGTTATGCGAAACGCTCCTCGTTTACGACTTCTGGGGGGAGCGGATCAGCGTGCTGGAACTGGCATTTGTCAGCCAAGCTGTCGATCCGCGAGTGTTCGACGGAGTTACCGAGGAGGCCAATCCGGTCGCCTTCTACGACGTTAGAAAACCCCAATTGCTCAACGGGGAATGGCTGGCCTTCCCCGAGCAGGCGAACGTTCTTGGCCAGTACTTGAGTTCTCTCGGCGACCGCTAAGGGGGGACAGAATGTCCGATCCGCTACGGAAGGCTTGCCATCGAAGCTACGCTTGCACCTCAGGCCTAAGAGTTTTTATCTTCGCGTTGTTTTTAGGCTTGGGCTGCTGCTTGGCACAAGCCTCCTATGCACAGGCACCCGACGCGGTCAATCGCGATGATTTTGCTTCCCCGCCGCAGAATGTACGACCGTTGATTCGTTGGTGGTGGCCGGGAGGCGATGTCAGCGACACCGAACTGACCCGCGAATTGGAAGTCATGAGCCAAGCCGGCTTCGGCGGTGCTGAGATACAGTCATTCGCGGTCGGCCTGCCATCCTCGGCGCCCAGTTCGGTCTACACCTACGGAACTGGATCCTGGTTCGATCATCTGGCCGCGGCGGTCAACGCCGCACAGGCTGTGGGAATGAAGATCGATCTCACCCTGGGATCAGCGTGGCCATCGGGAGGCGCCGAAATTCAGGATCCGCTGTCGCTGAAGCAGTTGACGATGACAGGAACCTTTTTGCAGGGCCCAACCGTAGTGACGATGCCTGTCCCCGGTCCCATTGAACCGCTTGGCTATCCGCTAGCGAGCAGCCTGCTGGGCATCCCCGACACCTACGATGCCACTAAGCTCGCACCGGTCGCTTTGTTCGCCGTTCGGCTCGCCGACGATCAGACCCAGGACCAGCCGCTTACCGCGCCCACATTGTCCGGGTTACCCGCCCTGCCGCCCACCGCTTACCTCGATCCGACCAGCGTCACAAATTTGTCTTCCTATGTGTTGCCGGATCCGTTGCATCCGCTGGGCGTGCTCGAATGGACGGCGCCCGCAGGTAAGTGGGTCGTGTTCGCCTTCTACCAGGGGCCTACCGAGCTACGAACCTTCTACGGTGCCGATGCCGGCACCCCGTTGGTGCTCGACCATTTCAACGAAAACGCTATCGACACTTACCTGCAAGCAGTAGCCGGGAATGCCGCCACCCGCCTGGGCTCGCAGTTCGGAACGGTATTGCAGTCGTTGTTCGTGGACAGCCTGGAGCTGCGTACCGAGTTATACTGGACCGACGACTTCCTGGCGCAGTTCTACCAGCGTCGCGGCTATGCTCTGCAGCCGTTCCTGCCTGTGCTGTTTCGTCCCTTGGCGGATGATCGTTACCTGAGCAAGCTCTATCCCGGCGCCGGCCCGACGTTCGACATTCATGGAGTAGGCGCCCGGGCGCGCCAGGACGTGGCGCAGACGGTTTCGGAGCTGATGATCGAGCGCTTCTACACCCCCATTCGGCAATGGGCGGACGCCCACAACGTCAAAGCCAGGATCCAGGCACATGGCTCGCCCACCGATCTGATCGCTTCCTACGGCAAAGCTACCATCCCGGAAAGCGAAGGGCTCTACGCCGGCGGGTCAGCGGCGTTTTTGAGGATGGCGGCGTCGGCAGCGCACCTGTCCGGGGCCCCGATCGTCAGCAGCGAGGTGCTGGATTTCCAGGGAGCGCCCCCGGTTTTGCCCAGCACCATCCTCGCGGAAGCCAACCGAAATTTCGCGGCCGGCGTTAACCAGTTGGTTCTTCACGGATTCCCCTACGTGTACGATTCCGGATTTAACTGGCCTGGATGGATGCCGTTCACTTCTCCTTACCTGCCGGGTAAAAGCGTGATCGGCACCTTCGGCACGGCACTGAACGACCGCAATCCGATCTGGCGGTTTTTCCCTTCGGTCAACGCCTATATCTCGCGCGGTCAGCTTTTCACACGCTACGGGTCGCCTGTCGAAACCGTTGCTCTGTTTACCGGTGCGCTGGGATACCCGGACGATCCTTCTGTTCCGGTGATCAACCAGCAGCTCTCCAATGCGGGCTACAACTACGATTACGTGAATGGCAACGCGCTGCTCGGCGCCACCGTGAACCAGGGGGCGCTGCAAATTGGATCCAATACTTATAGCGTGCTCGTCATTCCAGCTCTCTCCAGTGTTTCGCCGGAGGTAGCGCAGAAGATTGTCTCGCTGGTCCAATCATCCTTGCCCCTTCTCATCGTCGGCGACATCCCTTCACAGGCGAGCGGCTATAACAATGCGCCCGTAAACGACGGTCTGGTGCAGGCAGCATTTCAACAGCTGCTGGGCACCACGCGCGCTTCCGCGCTTTCCGCGGGGAAGGTGAGCCAGGGCACGGCCGAATTCATCTCCGACGCCACCACAGCCGGAGCGACGCTTTTGAATGACCTGAACATCAGCCCCGACCTGAACCTGCAGGGACATGGCCAGGTGCTGTCGTACGTGCATCGCAAGTCATCGACGGCCGATTACTACTTCATCGCCGACACGGGCGGTACCTCTCTCGACGTGCAGATTCCCTTCGCCAACCCAGCCGGACGCGTTCCCGAGATTTGGGACTTCGAGAGCGGCCAGGTCACGAGCGCGCTCGTCTACACCACCACGGGTGGAACTACGACGATCAGCCTGCATTTCGATCCTGGAACCGCCGTGGCCGTGGGCTTCGATCATACCGGCATCGCGCCCTTCCACGTCGAGAACTCGGGGTTCGTCTCCATTTCAACAGGACCAAACGGCGTTTTGATCGGCATGGCAAATCAGCCCGGCACCTATCAGGTAACGATCAACGGTGGGCTGACGGAAAGCGTGACCATCAGCGCTCCCAGCCTGCCGGCGCTGCCGGTCCCGACTTGGGACATCGTGGCATCGACAATCAGTCCCAGCGGCTCGACAGGATCGCAGACGCTGAGCAAAGTATCGCTCACCGATCTTTCCACGGCAGTGCAGAATTTTGGTGATTGGGCAGATTACGCCGCCTACGTGGACTTCACGCCCTTGAACCCCGCCTACCTCAGTTCCAACGTGCATCTAATTCTCGATCTTGGAGTGGTCAACGACATCGCGGAAGTGAAGGTGAATGGCCAGTCCGTGGGAGTGCTGATGTCGGCGCCGTACGGGATCGATATCAGCAAGTACCTGGTTTCGGGAACTAACAAGATCGAGGTTGCTGTCACCACCGCGCCCGGTCAAACGCCCGCCGGCATGTTAGGTCCGGTCCAGCTCACGCCGGCGTACGTCGCGACGATTCCGGGGTTCGGGACGTTGCACATGTCCGTCGTCATCACACCGATCAATTTCCCCAACAACACCTTGCAGGATATGTACAACGCCATTGACGAGGCTTCCAAGTTCAGCAATCGCGTCGATTTCCAGTGGTTCTGGAAGCAGCCGCCGAGCACCCAACATCCCAACGGAGGCGCTACCACTGACTGTTCCGACGTGGGCTTGTGGGTACAACGCGCTCGCGCCGACAACCTGCGCTTCACGCTGCAGTTCCAGACGTTCTATGCGCAGGTGAACGGCAGCTACGGGGGCGCACTCAACGCGGGGGCCACGGGAAGCATTCCCGACGTACGTCTGGCCGTTCCCTTCGACACCTTTCAGACCGCCAGCTTCTCCGATCCGACGATCCAGCAAGCGTATCTCGTCCAAATCGCTTGCCTGGCTAAGTTACAGCCAGATTACCTGGTGCTCGGACCGGAGGTGAATTTCGTCGCCGCCTTCAATCCGAGCGAGTGGTTGAATTTTATTCCCGTCTACCGACGAGCCTATGCACTGGCAAAGTCGATTTCGCCGCTTACCCAAGTGGGACTCTCGTATCAATACGACGGCCTTCGCCGTGACTACATGCTCTACAACAACAACTGGAACCTGATTAATGCGGCAGGCCCGCAGGACTTCATCGGCATGACCAGCTACTTCGGTTATTCCGACGATAATGCTGCCGCGTATGCGACGCCAAGCGCGATCCCGTTAGACTACTACGCCCCCATTCGTCAGGTCCTGGGCAACCTGGTGCCAGTAGTGTTCACGGAAATCGGTTGGTCCTCGTACTACAGCAACGGTCTAGACACGCAGCAGCAATTCCTGAGGGCGCTGCCATTCCTCTTGAAATCATCGAATGCTGACTTCATCACCTGGCCTATGCTCCACGACGTGCAGTATTTCCAGGGAGTCGGTGTCGGGCTAAACTACACCGGCCTGCTGACCTCGTCCGACCAAGCGAAGGCGGTCTGGAACGAAGCACTGACGCTTAGGGCCGACGGCGTGATCGTGGCTCCCACGCAGCACGTGACCATCCCGTCACCCATGCCATTCAGCGTGACGGCAAATCCGCCCAACTACCCGCAGCAGTTCAATAGCACGTCGGCGCTGCAATCGATTTCCACCGCCGGCCAGATCAGCCGCCACGTCAATTTGCAGTTCTCCTGGTGGGATCGCCTGACGGGGCAGATCTGGAGTTGCGAGGCGATCCGGCCTTATGCCCAATACGCACTGAGCATCGGGCTGCACTTCACTCTCCAGTTCAACACCTATGCAGCGTTACCGTCGTCCACTCCCGGCGGCAACCCGGTTGTAATCCTGCTGAACCCGGTCGAACCGCCGACGAGTAACAGCGACACCGGGCCCAGCTTCGGAAACCCGGCGATCGCCAATGCATTCCTGAAAGAGATCCCCTGCCTAGCGACCCTGGGTGCTGACTACATTGTCTTCGGACCCGAAGTGAACTTCCTGTTGGGCACCTGGCCCAGCGAGTTCACGCTTTTCTCCAACGTCTACAGGCAGGCCTACAACATCATCAAGTCAATTTCTCCGGCAACGCAAGTCGGCACCTCGTTTCAATACGACGTGATGCGGCCCAATCTGCTCGCCGGACTCGGCGAGTCATACGTGGAACAGTTCGGTCCACAGGACTTCATTGGTCTGACCAGCTATTTTCATTACTCAAACGCGTCAAGTAGTGATTATCCGAATCCGTTCAATATTCCGATTGACTACTATTGGGGTGTGCGCTCGCGCTTCGGGTCATCCATGCCTATCTTCTTCACCGAGGTAGGATGGTCGTCCTACTACGATTCGACGCAGCAGGACCAGGTGCAGTATCTGAATTATCTGACCACGCTTTTGTCGCCTGTGAAGGCGGTCAATGTCATCTGGGCCTTGGAGAACGACACCTCCGGTTATTTCCCGTCAGAGATCACGCCGCTCAACAACATCGGATTGCGCAACTACGACGGGACCCCAAAACCGGCATGGGGCCAGGCTTTTCAATTGATTAACTGGGAATTGCTGGTAAACCCGGCAGTACCTGGACAGCAATAGAACAAGGTGGGACATGAGATGGAGACAGCGAGGGAATCTATGGTGAAGGCCGATTGGTTCCTAGGCGGTGCAGCGAAGAGCGGTTGTGTTCGCCTGCTCTGCAGATTGTCTTTGTTTTTTTTGATTATCTTCTCCGTTTGCCAGACCGGCGCTCGCGCCCCAGCTCGCTCGCCCTTTGCGCTCGGAATCGCACCGACACCTGCGCACTTCCCAAATCATTCGCCCGCTGACGTGCAGGACATGTTTCGAGAGTCTGGCCAACTGGGCAGCTTCGTGGTCTTCATTTACCAGTGGGGCCAGCCCGATTTTATGTCCGCCGCACGCCAGATGATGAAGATGAGCATGGACGCTGGTCTTACGCCGATTCTCGCCCTCAGCCCTACGAAGCTCAGCGGCATGCGCGGCGAACTGGACCTGCCAACGCAGCTACAGCGTTCGGCCGGACGACGACCATTTTTCGCCGATCGCCCCATTGCCCAGCCATACAAGGGTGCGGTGCGCGATCTGGCCAACCTCAAACCTCCGTACCTTTGCCTGGCGACCGAAATCAACTTGTTGGCCTTGGCCGATATCAAACAATACGTGGGTTTTGCCAAGATCTATAAGGAGGCCTACCACGAGGTGAAAAAAATCTCGCCCGGTACTCAAGTATTCGTTTCGTTTCAGTGGGACGTACTCAAAGCCATGGATGTGAAGGAGCCGGGGCGGGTGCAAGAATGGTCGAAGATGATCGAGATCTTTCGTCCCGAGCTTGACTTGGTTGCCTTCACCACCTATCCGACGGTGAGCTTTCCTTCCCCCGCTTCGATTCCTGCGGATTACTACGGGCATATTTACGACCACATCGGCCAGAACGACAAGGTCATGTTCATGGAGGTCGGCTGGCCAACGACCGGCAAAGGCAGCGAAGCTTCGCAGGCGGAATTCATTCGCCGTCTGCCTGCTCTGATGGGGCCAGCCAGACCGTCCATCGTGGTTTGGTCCTTACTGCACGATGTGGGCTCGGGCATTTTGTCGAGTGATTTGGCGACGACGGGACTCATCACCCAGGACGACAAACGCAAATCTGGGTTCGACGCTTTCAAGCAGCTCGGCGGAGTTGGCCAATGAGCCAAAATGCATAGGTCTCGGAGTAACGTGTGAGTGGCGGCAGGGAGCGACGAAGGGGATCATTCTTGCGCCGGTTCAGGTGGCCGTCCGCGGCTGGCGATTTGTAACCAAAGCAGAGTCAAGTTAGGCAGGTTGGAAGGCCTGCAAAGCGAGGAGATAGTGCGCTTCAGAAATTGCGCACCAGGAGTACGAAAAGTGTTTCGCGAAGTCCGGACAAGACTTCCAGAGCATTGACCAAGGCCGGACTCAGTTCTGTAGCCCTCGGGAGGGGGAAGAATGTGAAAGGAATTATTCTTGCTGGCGGGTTGGGTACCAGGCTGTACCCGTTGACTCTGGGTGTGAGCAAACAGCTCATTCCAATATATGACAAGCCCATGATTTACTACCCGCTCACCACCCTGATGCTCTCCGGGATCCGCGATATTCTTTTGATTACCACTCCACAGGACCAATCGAGTTTCCAGAGATTGTTAGGCGATGGTCAAAGTCTGGGTCTCTCTATTTCTTACGCGGTACAGCCCCAGCCCGGTGGACTGGCGCAGGCATTCCTGATCGGACGGAGCTTTATCGGCGGGCATGGAGCGGCGTTGGCGCTGGGCGACAACATCTTCTACGGGAACGAACTTTCAGAATATCTGCGGCGCGCTGCCGGACGCACGACAGGTGCGACCGTGTTTGCCTACCGCGTGCGAGACCCAAGACGCTACGGCGTAGTGCAGTTTGACGCCGATGGTCGAGCCATCCTGTTGGAGGAAAAGCCCGAACAGCCACGCTCGAACTATGCTGTCACCGGGCTTTACTTCTACGATAACCACGTCGTGGATATGGCCGCGTCGTTGACTCCCTCTAAACGCGGCGAGCTCGAGATCACCGATTTGAATCGATGTTACCTCGCTCTCGGGCAACTGCATGTTGAGATTCTGGGGCGTGGCATCGCATGGTTGGATACCGGTGGGCATGAGGCTCTGCTGCAGGCGTCTACTTTCGTGCAGGCCATCGAGGAGCGCCAGGGACTGAAGATTGCTTGCCCGGAGGAGGTGGCTTACCGCATGGGGTACATCTCTGCCGAGGCGGTCCTGCGCTTCGCGCGAGCCATGGAAAAAAACCAGTACGGAGAGTATTTGCTGCGCCTGATTGAGGACGAAAAGCCCGCTGCCATGGAATTTTTCCGGCCCGCAGCAACCGTGCCGCGACGGACCGACCACGGGTCGTCCGATCGTACTCCCCGGGTCTCTGCCGGGTTAGGTCCACGGAGTCAAGAAGTCGGATCATGATCGCGGATCGAAACCATCCGCGGCACACTTCACCTGCTATGGCATGTAAATCCAGTCTCGAAAATGGAGCAACATGACAAGAGTTCTGGTCACTGATGGTGCCGGATTTATCGGCAGTAATTTCGTCCGTTACGCCCTGGACAAGCACGCCGATTAGCAGGTGATCAGTGCCAATCGCTCCGGTCCCTCGCAATGAAGCCAGCTCCGCCTGCAAATTGTGGCCACTAACGGGCAACGTCCCGACTTCACTTAAACGTGTGATGCTGCATTAGAAACCAGTGAAAAGATAGTTGCACACCTATGAATCAAATTTTGAAGATCAGGTGACAGCGAACAGCGATATTTTTGGTGCCGGAAACCAGTTCGTGGGGGGCGATCTAAATTAGCTCACCCTACGAGTTCGCAGTACAAGTAAGCATTCGCGCTTCACTGTCGCGAGTTTCTTAACTCTCAACAATGGTGCATTCTCATCCCCGCTGTGTAATGGGCTTTATCCCAATTTATCCCAATGCGTTGAATTGCGTGCCCAAACCGCCCAGAGCCAGCCGAATGTGATCATTCTTATCAATGGTTTAGGCGCGAGCCGAGGCGCAATCACCCGTCTTGAAAACCGTTGGGCCCGCAAGGGTCCCGGGGGTTCGAATCCCTCCTCCTCCGCCATATCCAAGCATAAAGAGATCTTCTGCCATTTTCGAGATTGCCTGCCGAACAACGCAACGTCCTAAGGCTTGCCTCCAGCACAATCGTCCCATTCGCGTAACCCACAAGTTTTCAGCCACGCAGTAACCTGCGGGAATTTTTCCTACTAATCTTCTGTTGTGATCTGAGCTTTATCTCCTAGTTTCTATTCCATGGCGCTGCCAAATTGGCGCGGACCTAATTTAGTCTGACCAATTTAGCTTGACAACGGAGGCGTCCTACTATAACAAATGCGCCATTCAGGGCTGGTGAAACGCTTCTGACAATTCAAATTGCCGCGAAGACCTCGGAGAAAAGGGGTGAGTCGTGAGATTCAAGAACGTTTGCGTTCTGCTTCTCCTCGTAACTTTGTTTGGTTTTCAATCGCTCGGAGCCCAGACGGCGGGCACGGGAGCGCTGACGGGCACGATCAAAGACCCGTCCGGTGCTGTGGTTCCCAATGCCACGGTAACGGCCACAAGTCTAGACACCGGCGCGGCGCGCACGACGACGACCGCAACCGACGGTACTTACAAATTTAATTTGCTGCCGCCGGGAAATT
>WNGL01014819.1_pt1 | contig 23815 bp, 30 predicted proteins | sample 5400591 | NCBI WGS metagenome assembly WNGL01 (sample SAMN13153377, study PRJNA577476) | soil metagenome | isolation source: 80 cm soil or saprolite under Garry oak tree replicate 1 | place: USA:California | collected 2016-06-15 | reverse complement strand
TGGAATAAATAAACATATCCGGGGTGCTGCGATTGGATGCCTGCACCTGCCGGACGGGTTGGTGGTCCGAATGAGCCAAACCAGCTTCGTTACCGGCAAACGGCAGTTTCTCATCGACCGAATGCACTGTCAATGGGAACGACACTGTACGGCCCGCTCGTGAATCCGAGCAGCCGAAAGGCGCTGCCAATCGGGCCTCGCCACAACCTGCAACTTTTGACACAACTGCAGCCCAAATCCCGCGCTGTCCTATCCCCACCTATCATTGGTTCAACCGTTACTTGGAATTTTCACGCCTCCGTCAGGGTTGTCCTAGGTTCGACCGGCTGAGGTGAACTTGCTTTGAATTCCGATAGCAATGGCAAACCTTTGTGCGAGACTCTAACCAAGTCAAGCTTCAATCCGATTGCAAAATAGACCGGGATGAAGAATCCGCACGACATTATTTCCAATCGCCTCCAGCGCATACCAGACCGGCGCATGCAAGTCCCAGCCAGTAAACAAAATTCAGAGTCGTTGCATGATGAGTCGTAGGGTCAGCAAGGGTAGCGGTCTGTCTTCCGAATACAGCAGGACCAAGGAATGATGCCAGCCAGTATTTCTCCCACGCCGTCGATTTTTCCTCATCACTTTCACCATAAACCGGGTCCAAGCCATGCTCGGGTTGAAACGATGTTTGGCAGGACGCTCGATGGAGTAGCGGCGTTGCTAAAGTCAAGAGCCTTGCATCTTTCTTGACGCTAAGGGGACGGACCTTTTACTGTGACATATCCGGAACCCTAATCAGCCATATGAAGCTGTCCGTCGTCATGCCCATATACAACGAGCGGAGTACTTTACGCGAAGTCATCTCTCGTGTCCTGGCTGTGCCTTTCGACATCGAACTTGTGTGCGTGGACGACGGCTCCGCCGACGGTTCACGCGAAATCCTCGCCGAGTTGCAGGCTAGTCATCCCCAGATACGTGTGTATCTGCAACCGGCGAATATGGGAAAAGGAGCGGCCCTGCGCCGCGGCATCCGGGCCTCAACCGGCGACTTCGTGATCATTCAGGACGCGGACCTGGAATACGATCCGGCTGAGTATCCTAAGCTGCTGGAACCGCTAATTCAGGGCAGGGCTGACGTAGTATACGGTTCGCGCTTTCTCGGTGGCGGGCCGCACCGCGTGCTTTATTTTTGGCACTCGGTAGGGAACTCGATTCTCACTTTGGTTTCGAACGCCCTGACCAACATGAATATGACCGACATGGAAACTTGCTACAAAGTCTTTCGCCGGGAAATCATTCAGTCCATCCCGCTTGAGGAGGACCGCTTCGGTTTCGAGCCGGAGGTTACCGTCAAGGTAGCCAAACGCCGGCTGCGCGTCTACGAAGTTGGCGTCAGTTATTCGGGCCGAACCTACGCCGAGGGAAAAAAGATCAGCTGGAAGGATGGCTTCCGCGCTTTATGGTGCCTGGCCAAATACACCCTGAAAGAACCGGTCATGCTCAGCCAGCAAGCAGCAGATGGCGCCGTTCGGCAACTGGGGAACTGAAGCGTTGCCTTTGAAGTCATGGTCTTGGCGACAAGGGTGTGCCTAGGAGCCAGGGCGTCAGCGCAATGTCCGATAATAGGTATTATGTAAACTAGCTAGGGTCGGCGGCTGTTGGACTCCGGCTTCATGCTTTCTCGAAGGCTTCATTTCTTGGGTTGGGTGGTTTGGAATCGGACCAGACGGGCCTACATCTTGTATTTCCCCAGATCCTCGTCGTTAAGTCCCTCTAGCCACTTGCGCAGCTCGTCGGTGGAGACGCGGTCCGCATTGGCAGCTAGCTTTGAGCTCTTCAGCACCATATCATCGACGAAGATGGGACAATCTACGCGCAGAGCGAGAGCCAGCGCGTCTGACGGCCGCGAATCGATGCTGATAACCTCGCCGCCCCGGTCCAGCCAGATGACGGCGTAGAACGTGTCCTCCCGCAGTTCGGTCACTACAACCTTGTGAACCTGGGTCTCCAGTCCCGTCAATACGCTCTTAATCAAGTCATGGGTCATCGGCCGCGGCGTGCTGACCTTTTCAATCTCCAGCGCAATGGCATTCGCTTCGTAAACTCCCACCCAGATAGGCAGCACGGCGTCCCCCGACACGTCCTTGAGAATCACGATCGGCATCTGGGTGACGGGATCCATCATTAGGCCTCGAATTGTCATCTCCACTTCCATCGTGACCTCCGGCGTTTCTTTGCTCCTTATATCACCATTTCTCCTAAAAGGCTGTTGGGAAAGCTGGCGGTGATACTCACGGGAACATAGCTTCCCACCGTGGGCTCAGCCCCTTCCGGGGCGCTGAAGTTGAGCGTCTTGTTTTGCGAGGTTCGGCCAATCCACTGCTTGCGCGCTTCGTTTCGTCCTTCGACCATTACTTCAGCTCGTGTTCCTATGTATTTCCTGTAGCGGATAATCTGAATCTCCTTCTGCTTCGCCATCAGAACTTCCAGGCGGCGTGACTTCTCCTGCTCAGGAATGGCGTCGTCCAAGGCCAACGATGGTGTGTTGGGACGGGGCGAATACTTGAAGGTAAAGATGCTGTCGTACCCAACTTCCGCAAGCAGGCTCAGGGTCTCAGCGAAATCAGCCTCGGTCTCGCCGGGAAATCCAACGATCACATCGGTTGTAATGCTGAGCTCCCGCTTGGCTGCCTTCATCCAGGCAATGCGCTCCAGATATTGCTCGCGCGTATAAAGGCGCTGCATCGCGTCCAGTACCCGAGTGGACCCACTCTGCACCGGCAGATGTACGTGATCGCACAACGTGGGTACCGCGTCGATTGCCTCGACAATGTCGCGTCCGAAGTCGCGGGGATGCGAGGTAGTAAAGCGAACCCGCTTGATCCCCGGAATCTCGCCGACCGCAGTCAGCAGTTCGGCGAACGATCTCTTCCCTGCCCGATCCCTGTAGGAATTTACGTTCTGGCCCAGCAATTGGATTTCTGAGTAACCGAGGTCCACCATTTGCCGTGCCTCAGCCAAAACTGATTCCGACGTCCGGCTCCGTTCTTTCCCGCGAGTGAATGGCACCACGCAATAGGCGCAGAACTTGTCGCAGCCTTCGATGATCGTGATGTATCCGCGATGAGGATTAGTGCGCGCAGTGAATTCAGTCTCGAAACATTCATCGGTCTCGCGGTCGTCGAGTCCTGTCGCGCGCTTCCCTGCCTCGATCTGTACGAGCATTTGCGGCAAGTTGCGGTAAGAGGCAGATCCGCAGACCAGCGAAACATGCGGCGCCCGCTCAAAAATCTTCTCCCCTTCTTGTTGAGCGACGCAGCCAAGCACACCGAACTTCTTGCCCTGGGCCAGGAGCTTTTTATAATCGGCCAGACGATGGAAAACTTTTTGTTCCGCTTTGTCGCGGATGGAGCAGGTGTTGTAGAGGATCAGGTCAGCCTGCTCCACCGTTTGTACCTGGCTATACCCTTCGTGCACCAGCGTGCCAATGACTTTTTCGGAGTCGTGCACGTTCATCTGGCAGCCGAAGGTTTCCACATAGAAAGTCTTTTGCGGAGCCGCGGACATAAATAAAGTATAACGCGTTGGCGGCTCAGCACTCAGCATTTAGCACCCAGCATTCATCCAGAAACCGCTTTAGTGGCGGAACCGACACAGCCTCGGAGCTAGGCTAACCTTAAGATCAGGAAGTGTTCCGGCCCGCATGGCCGTAGGCTCCGGGGAAATCCTTCTTGACTGCCCCTGCCCTCCTGATTAGCCTTCCCGAATTCTAGTAATGTCTGCGGGACGATAATCTCGGAGAAGTTGGTTGAACAGGAGGTCAGACTATTTCGCATTCCGCCGCTCCGTGAACGCAAGGAAGATATTCCATACCTGGTCAAGCACTTCATAGAAGCGTAAGCAGCGAAGACGGGCATAAAGATCCCCGAAATTAGCACGCGAACCTTACAAGTCATCTCATAAATAGGCAGACCGATCTCTGGTTGGAAAAAGAGCTACTCAAAACTGCCGTTAGAGCCGGATCCTGAAGCCAGGCTGGGCGTGGAAGGGTGCACCAGATAACCCGATCGGTTTGTGCGGCAGCCGAGGCGACAGAGCCGCTCACACCTGTCTAGTGGAACGGGCGATGGCCAGGCCAAAGCCACGAGGATTTTCCGCGAAGTCCCTTCCAAAATTCATTTCGACGACATTGGTTTGGCAGGCACGATTGGGCGGTTTATTACGAGCGAGCCACCAACGCCACTGATACACGCAAAGAAGTTCACGCAAAGAAGTTCAGCTTGACTTGCGGATCCGACAAGGGTATGGTCTTGCCTATTATTTTCGAGAGAGCCTGTCCCTGGTCGCTCGGTTAAGCCGCTTCGCGAGCCACCTCGCTCAACTCTCCCGGGCTGATGGACCCATCCGAGGGTCTGGCCAAGTTCCCGCACTCATTCTCAGCGTTTTCCGTGGGCGATTGGATTCGCGTATCGTTTGTCGGGGGTTTCCCACGCGATCTTCGCCGCGGCACTGGAGGTGTTGTGCAGCGCTCAATGTCTTTTGCACTTCCTCTGTTGGGACTCGGATTAGCGACAGTCATTGCCGGTTGTGGCGGTGGTGGCAGTCAAACACCACCACCCAACGTGACGGTCTCGGTCACGCCGAGCACAGCCGCGGTGCAGGCGGGCGCTACGGCGCTGTTGACGGCCACTGTCGCCAATGATTCAGCGAATAAGGGAGTCACCTGGACGGTGGCTTGCTCCGCGGCACCATGCGGGGCGGTTTCCCCTGCGACCACGGCGAGTGGTGTTGCTACCACCTACACGGCGCCAACTACTCCGCTCTCGGCGGCCTTGACAGTCACAATCACCGCCAGCTCTGTGGCGGACTCATCGAAGACAGCCTCCGCAACCATCACTATTCCTTCAACCGCTCTCTCTGTCTCAGTCACACCGTCGACGGCAACGGTGCTGGCAGGCGCCACGAAACAATTCACTGCAACTGTCACTAGCGATCCGGCAAGCAAAGGAGTCACCTGGACGGTGGCGTGCTCCGCAGCCCCATGTGGCACGGTTTCACCGACCGCGACGGCAAGCGGCATCGCTACGACCTACACGGCTCCGGCCGCCATTCCGGCAGGTGATTTGTCGGTCCTCGTCACCGCCACCTCCGTCGCCAACACCGCTGTGTCAAACTCCGCCAACATCACTGTCCCTGGAACAACCGTTTCGGTCGCGCCCGAGTCCCCCACCGTGCTGGCAGGCGCCACGGCACAATTCACCGCAACTGTCACTAACGATCCGGCAAGCAAAGGAGTCACCTGGACGGTGGCGTGCTCCCCAGCCCCATGTGGCACGGTTTCACCGACCGCGACGGCAAGCGGGGTCGCCACGACCTACACAGCCCCGGTCACGCCGCCCGATAGCGACTTGTCGGTCACCATCACAGCCACTTCGGTGTTCAACACCTCGGTGTCAAACTCCGCGATAGCGATCGTTCCTGCGATCACAGTCGCGGCTAAGCCGCACAGCGCACTTATTCCAGCAAACGTCAAACAGCAGTTTACAGCTACGGTCGGCAACGATCTGGCCAATAAGGGCGTCACTTGGACACTCGCACAGGGCACGACCGCATGTACATCAGCATGTGGCAGCGTTGCTCCCAGCAGCACGGCTAGCGGCGCCCATACTACCTACACCGCGCCCCCCAGCGTGCCGTCCCCTCCCAAGGTGACGCTGACCGCGACTTCGGCATCCGATTCCGCCAAATCGGCCGCCGTTACTATCACAGTCTCCTCCGGCAGCGTGAAGCTCGTTCCACTCGATCTGGATTTTGGCTTTAGGCTCTTAGGCCAGCCCAGCCCGGCCCAAACCACGATCCTGACCAACACGGGGAGTTCGGCGCTCACCATTAACAGCATCACTATCACTGGGACCAACCCCGGCGACTTTTCTGTTAGTCCGACGAACCCGTGCGGCACGAGCGTCGCGGTAGGAAACACTTGTAGCATCAGTGTGATCTTTAAACCGACAAAGGCCGGTCCCCGTAGCGCCAACGTCTCTATCAGCGATAGCAGTACCGACAGTCCGCAGCGGATAAGCTTATCGGGAACAGGGATCGTGCGCTGCGGCGCGCAAATCAAGCAGACCCTGAGCGGCTCGCCGGTGCGCTCCGCTTTAGCCACAGTCGGCACGGCAGCGGCGCCAGTGCCTACGGGGCCAAATAGTGTGGGAACACGCTCGATGCGCCTGGTCGATACCAGCCGCGAAGACCCTTTCCTGGAAAATGGAACGAAACGGGAACTGATGGTCCGCTTTTGGTATCCCGCGTCTCTCGGTCAGGACTGCAAGCTGGCGGAATACACGCCGCCTGCGGTTTGGAGTTACTTTTCTCAGCTCATGAGCCTTCCCTTACCTGCTGTTACCACTAACAGTTGCCAGGATGCTCCCGTCACCGATGGCACTCATCCCGTCGTGGTCTTTTCCCACGGGTACACCGGCACGTTTACGGATTACACCTTCCTCTTCGAGGATCTCGCCAGCCGAGGTTACGTGGTTGCGTCCGTGGACCACACCTATGAGGCGACCGCCGTGCAGTTCCCCGATGGACGATTTGTTCATTCAGGGTTCGGCAGCCATCTCGGCAAAACTGTGCTCGAGGATGAGTCCTCGTTATCCTTTGCATTATCCGTGCGACTCGACGATTTGAAATTTGTTGCTAACGAACTGAATCGTCTGAACGCGTCCGTTCAGAGTCCATTCGCTGGTCGAATCGATACAAGCCGGATCGCTGTTGCCGGCCACTCCATGGGTGGATTGGCTGCAACTCTCGCTGTCGAACGCGACCTGCGCTTCAAGGCGGGCGTCATCATTGATGTGCACGATGGCTACGTTCCGGAGGCCGTGGTCGGAAGCACGCAGACACCAGTATTCATTTTGGGTTCTGGTCGGGAACAATGGACCGAGAATGAATGTAAATTGTGGAACAATCTTCACGGTCCCCGGTTCGCGGTGAATTTCAAAGGCGCCGAGCATCTGACGCCTTCCGACGCGGTCTGGCTGGCCGAGTATGCGGTCAAAACCGGTACCATGGGGCCGGGCAAAACTGTGAGTGCGCTTCGCAACTATATTGCAGCCTTTCTTGACGCGACTCTCCGAGAGAGTGCCTTGGATCCTATGTTGACCGGGCCGTATTCCGACTATCCCGATGCGGTTGTGGCAGCTCCTGGGCAAGCTCTGTGCGGCAAAGGCAACGATCATTCTGTCACCGAGCACCGCGCGGAGACTGACTAGAAAATAATGTTCTCCCGGTCTTTGTCCGACTGCGCCGCCTCAAATGGAGGCCAGTACACCGGCCTCCAATTCTCTACTTCGACGCTCACCAATCGGCAGGAAGCTAAGGGAGGGTTCTGTCCGCAGTGAAACAGGGGTTTTACAGCCGATTCCTGCGATGCGTCCAGCACTGGCCGGATGCGATTGCTGTTGAAATTCGAAGCACGCCTCCCCAAAGGTTCACCTATCAGCAGTTGCGGTTCATGGCGGAATCGGTTGGCCGCTGGTTATCCGAGAACGGGCACAAACCCGCGACCGCATGCGCCATTTTTGCCTCCAATAGCCCTAGGTGGGTTGCCTCCTATTTGGGGACGATCGCAGCCGGCTGCATCGCGGTCCCGCTGGACACCGCCCTAAATGCCGACGAGCTTTCTCGGCTCCTCGCTGCCTCCGATACGAGCGTGCTGTTTACCGATTCTCTGCATTGGGCTACAGTCCAGCAGGTTCTGACCGGTCACCCTCTCCTTGTCGTTCTTCTCGACTCCCGGAGCGCTACCACCGACTTCGCGCCACCAACTATCCGGCCGGTCTGCTGCTTCGACTCTATTCTTGCCGCCGGTGCGGGCAATTTCACTCCCGTCTCCACATCGCCCGGAGCGACCGCCGCCATTCTGTTCACTTCCGGCACCACTGCTGATCCCATGGGCGCAATGCTCACCCACGAAAACCTGACCGCCCAAATTGAGGCGGTTTTCGGATTTTTGCAGGCTGGACCTGGCGACGCCATTCTGAGTGTTCTGCCTCTTTTCCATGCCCTGCCACAAACGGCGAATCTGCTTCTCCCGCTAGCCTGCGGTGCCCGCATTGTTTATCTGGAGACATTGAACACCAGCGAACTTCTGCGTGCCCTCCGCGAATGCGACATCACCCTGTTCTGCTGCGTGCCACAGTTTTTCTATCTTATTCATGGGCGCATTTTGAAAGAAGTGGCCCATCGAGGAGGCGCAGTACGTCTAGGTTTCGCCTTCCTCCTGCGACTTTGCCGTGCCGCTCGCACGCTCGGCTTAGATCTAGGAAAGCTCTTCTTTCGCCCCATCCACCAGATGCTGGGTAGCAAGATGCGCTACCTGATCACCGGCGGCGCACGTTTTGACCCGCGAATCGGCGAAGATTTTTACGCACTGGGTTTCAACATTCTTCAGGGCTACGGTCTTACTGAAACCACGGGCAGCGCCACCTGTACTTCGCCTGGCAATAACGTAATTGGATCCGTCGGTCCTCCTCTACCCGGAGTCGAAATCAAGCTCCTGGACACGACCGCCGCCGAAAATGGCTCCGGCCAGCACGCTGGTGAAATCGCAATTCGCGGAACCATCGTGATGGCGGGCTATTACAAACGTCCCGACGCCACCGCCGCAGTTCTCCAGGATGGAATATTCATCCGGAAGACATCGAGCAGCACTATCTCAAATCACCATTTATTAAGGAAATTTGCGTGTTGGGGCTGGAAAGTCAGCACGGGGAGCCATTCGCGGAGCGCCTTCACGGCGTCATCGTCCCCAGCTTCGAGCTCATGCGCGAACGGAAAATTGTTAACACCAAAGAAGTGTTGCGCTTCGACCTCGAAGGCTTATCGGCACAGGTTCCCGCCAGCAAACGCATCCTCAGCTATGAGATCTGGCAGCGTGACCTGCCCCGCACCACCACCGGCAAGCTGAAGCGTTTTGAAATTGCTAAGGCTGTTCGCTCGTGGCACGAAGGCTTATCGGCACAGATTCCCGCGCAGCCGGCTTCGGAAACCCCGTTGGGCCCTGAAGACCAACTCTGGCTCGTGCAGCCCAAGGTTCAGCGTGCACTTAAGGTCATCCGCTCGGTGGGGCGTTCTTATTCATCTCCCATTCACCCCAGCGACAATCTCGAACTCGACTTGGGACTGGATTCCATGCAGCGCGTCGAGTTGCTGGTCGAAATGCAAGAGGAACTGGGGATACACGTGCCCGCGTCGGCTATTTCCGAGGTGTACACCGTGCGTGAGCTGGTCGATTTGATACTCGGAGCTGTGCCCCCCGGCTCTATTGCCCTCCGTAGCTCTAGCAGGAGCATTGCTTGGGAATCCGTGCTACAGCATGTAGCGCCCGAACTGGAAGCGGTTGCCGCCACTCGCCGTCGCCCCTTGCTCGATGCTGCCGGTTTCATGCTGGCGTGCTTAGTACGGCTCCTTGCTCGATGCTGTTTCGACCTGCGTGTCAGCGGTCTAGAGAATCTTCCACCTCGTGGGCCTTTTATCGTAGCGCCCAATCACCAGAGCTTCCTTGATCCGCTGGGAGTTGCCATTGTCCTACCCTGGCGTGTCTTTCGCGACGCATTTGCTCTCGGCAGCACCGACATCTTCAGCTCCGAACTCATGCACCGCGTCGCCCGGTTGTTCAAGGTGATTCCGGTAGACCCCGATGCCGCACTGGTTCCCGCCATGCGCGCTGGCGCTTACGGTCTGCGCCGCGGAAAGGTCCTGCTCCTCTATCCTGAGGGAGAACGCAGCATCGACGGCAGCCCTAAGACTTTCAAGAAAGGAGCCGCAATTCTGGCCACCCATCTCGCCGTACCCATTGTCCCCGCCGCAATTGACGGCTTCTTTGACGTATGGCCACGTGGCAAATCCTACCAGGGATTCGCTCCGGTCCGTATCGCCTTCGCGTCACCTATCTATCCCCCGAAAGGTGCGCCCAGCTCCGAGGCTGCTTACGACTGCCTAACCGCCGAGTTGAAGACCCGCGTAGTAGAAGGGTGGACGAAGCTGCACGCGGAAATATCTCAAACCTCTACTGATGCGCCGAGTAGTCTGAGAGTCTGAGAGCATCGCGCACTGACAGATAACTGTATTTTCCCGACAGAACTACATGCTTCAACAGCATATTCGATATCTGTTTGGAGTGATTCGATGCTTCTGCCTTACGCTCGCGAACTAACTAGCTATAGCTAGGGAATGGAGAAACATCATGGCTCCGAATTCCGGGAACGGAATGATTCACATTAGCAGTCGGCACTCGGTTCCAGAAACGGTCGAGCGACTGGAGTCGCTGTTGCATGCCCAGGGTATCACACTGTTCTGCGTGATCAATCACAGTGCCGAGGCTGAAAAAGTTGGTCTGTAGATGCTCCTGACCCACGTGCTGATCTTCGGCAGCGCTGGAACTCCTCTGATGATTGCCTCCCCGACGCTTGCCATCGATCTTCCGTTGAAAGCACCGATTTGGGAGGATGCGGAGGGTGAGGTTTGGATTTCATACAACAGTCCCGAATATCTCCAGCAGCGGCACAACATTCCAAGCGAACTGATAACAACATCGCGGGAATTGGAATGCTGTTGTAAAAAGGAGGCCTAATTTCTCGTCTTTCGTCGCACTACAAGAGAGGTCTCTATGGAGCCACTGACACTGCCGGACGGCCACCTCAGCCCCTGCATGCTGCTTTTTCTCGAATGGTTGCTGCTGGAGTGGAGGAACGGAGTCACTAATGCCGATTGTGCCGCCGCTGCCACTCGCAACGAATGTGGCAACGCGGTTCTTGAATCGCCCGAACATCTGGAATGATTGCATCGCTCGAGGAAAGAGGGTTTTTAAACATGAGCAAGACTTCGATACAAGGCGTTGGTCCCGAAAAACGCTAGATCCCTATCGGGACTGCACGGATTATCGCCCATATTCATCGCGGCGCCGCACCCAATAGGGGCCACGGGTGCCCTCGTCCCGGCCCTTGGGCACCAGGTCAAGATAGTGATAGTGGAGATTGAGCATGTCGTTGCCCCGGTCGTAGCAGGAGTAAGTGTGAAAGACGGCTCCGCTCGCGTCCTTGTAGAAGACGCTGTGTCCTTCCCGCTCGGGAGCTTGCGGGTCTTGAATTTTGAAGTTGTAGAACGCTTTTTTCTGCGCAAACTCTTCTGCCGTGAAAGAGACGTGGTAGTCGAAATTGAAATCTGTGTCGCCGGATGAGACCCACTTGAAAGTCCATCGCATGCGCTTCTGGAAGGTCGCCAGCTTACTGTACGGGGCCCGAGAGACGGCGATCATGGTTACGTCGCGTTGGTTCAGGTGCGGAATGATGCCGTTGAAATTGTCAGCTCGCAACGAGCAATGCGGGCATCCCACGTCGTCACTGGGATGAAACATGAAGTGATAGACAATGAGCTGGCTGCGTCCGTCAAAAAGGTCAGCCAGACTTTGACTCCCGTTCGGTCCATCAAAAACATAGTCTTTGCGGACGGCCTCCCAAGGAAGCTCGCGACGCTGCTGGTTGAGCTCGTCGCGAAGGCGGGTGAATTCCTTTTCTTTGGCGAGGAACGCGGTTCGCGCCGAGAGCCAGTCATCATACGATACGACTGGATGGATCTTTACGTCGCTGCGGCCGTCGTTGGTCATGCGTTTAGCTCTCCTTGCAATATGAAGTTCCGGTTCAGGCGGCTGCGTGCTGGTCCACAGTTTCGCCCCTCTCCAGATAACCTTCCAGCCATAGCAGCACGCGCTCCCAACCCTTCGCGTGGCCAGCGGCGTTCTCCGGAGCGCCGGCGAATCCTTCGTGACGGATTTTCACCAGCGTGCCCGTGCCCGCCTTCTTCGGACCGCCGGGATGTAAGTCATGGACGCTTTTGCGGCTCCAGCTCCCATCGGACGACGGTTTTGAGCGGGCCGCTCCAGCTCGCGATCCAGGTATGGACAAGTAGGCGCGGTGGATCAACCTCGAGGTACTCGCCGTCGACGCGAAACGAGCTGCCGTCGACACTGACACCTGCGCTCGACCATTTGCCGCCGGGACGCAAATCGCCCTTCCACTGCGTGATGAAACTTGCTGACGCCGTTCACTGTCAACTTGTCCTGCTTGGTGTCGTAGCTCCAGCGTCCGCCGCGCTTGGTTTCCATGGCGAAGGATTCAATCTGGCACTCGTCGCTCGTCCACCAGCTCATGACCTGCTTCGGGTCGACCAGCGCCTGGAACACGCGTTCCGGAGGAGCGCCAATCTGCACCTCGGTGACGACGGCATCCTGATCTGGCGTGATGATGGAATTAGCCATGGTTGTCTCCTGAACTGCGTCGTGCTTCTACGCCGAACTGAAACTCGATCTCGGTGAACCGTACGCGGAAGGGTTAAGCCTGCATTCCTTCTGCTGTTCTTGGGTGGCACGGCTAAAAGCCGTGCTCCCCCAAAAACGAATATCTCCGGAAGCAAAGCAACGGCGTCAAATCAGTTCTTGCGTCTGAGATCAAATACTTGGTTCATTTCTTTGCCGTGATTGGTGAACGTCCATTCTTCGGTGTGATGGGTGGGGGTCGAGCAGGGCAATCACGACGTGGTCCATGTGTCCACTTTCGGTGCTCTCGAGATTCGTGGCGTCCACGAACTTAAACCTCAAAGTCTTGCCATCGGGTGAAGCGCTAGCCTGCATCCGAGGCTGGTTGCCCGCGCCGCAGTAGTGCGTCATCATCAGGCGGTTGGCGCCATCGAGGTGGAACATCGTGATCATACCCTCGGAGCGGTAGCCGTTGATTTCGCTCATCAACGCTGAACCTCCCGCGGTGTCACGGGAGGAAACTTCCACAGCCTTTCCGTCTGGAGTCTTCCCTTCCCACGTCCCGGTCAGCGATTTCAATTGGTTGAATGACTTTTGAGCTTCCGATTGGGCTCCAGCGGCAGTCGCCGCCAAGGCTACGGCCGCAACGAATGTGATGGCGACACGAATTGATCTTGTCATGGCTTCATTTCCTTTCTTCTTGCCTGTTGTCAGGCTGGTTTCGGAAACCTGAGTGGAACGTGCTTCTTGTGTTTCCCTGCGACTGTCGGCCTGAGGCACGATCAACCGCCTTGATCGCAGAGTTCGCTGAGGACTGCCGCTGAGAACGTGGAGATTTCGCACTGCACGAAATCGATGTGAAGCCTCTTCCGTTCATTTGTGTTTGCGCTCCCGCGTTTCCTTTGCGTGTTCTGCTTCCACGAAGGCTTTCAAGCTAGCCAGATTCGCGCTCCAGAAGCTGCGATAGTGCTTGAGCCAGGAATCCACAGCTCGCAATGGTTCGGGATTGAGCTGATAAACCCTGTGGCGACCTTCGCGATGTTCGCGCACCAGATGCGCCCGACGGAGCAGCCGCAAGTGCTTGGAGATTGCCGGACGCGAAACTGGGAAGGCTCCCGCGATGTGGCCCGCTGGCTGGCTTCCCCGCCGCAGCAGATCGAGAACCGCGCGCCGCGTGGGATCGGCCAAAGCCTGAAACGTCGCTTCCGACGAATATGTAACCAAACGGTTTCGCATTATGTGTAACCGTACAGTTACGCGATGTCCGTGTCAAGAACTTTTTCTGAGCTCTTTTCGAGGGTCAAAATAAGGACAGCCTAGCGACGACCATGTCAGTAGGACCGGCTGTCTCCCCAAGGTTTGGATACTGCGAGACCAGGGCCCGAGCGGCCTCGGCTGCCTCTCCGAGCTGTTTGCTGGTGGTGATGCCGATCGCTTGGATTTCGACTAGCGGCAATGCTTCCCTCCTCTCATTGTTCAGGCCACTCCTCGTTCATTTCGAAGCTACGAAAACAGAAACAGCGCAGAACCGTGTGGTCTGCGCCGCTGTTTTTGTCCTAGACATTCAGAATCGCAGATTGGAGGGGTTAAAATGCGACATCTGCTCTGACATTATATCCACCATTTAATCAATGCGTTAAATGTGAACGTTAAAGTTAAGGGTTTGGAAAGAATTTCGACAGGCGGACAGCCGCCCACGATCCATCTCACTTTTCTTCTCTCATTTTTTTACAGACCAGTGTGATATGCCCGGTTTTTGAATCGATCAGGGTGGTCGCCGGCTGGCAACGGCAAGTCACCGTGTTGGAATTTTCCTGCTCGACGACTACACAGTGCTGGATGATCTCGGCGGTCGGTGGTGGCATCTGGCTGCGTATGGGAGGCGGGGTCGCCACAACCGGGGGCTTCTTCGCGGCGCAACCGGTCAGGAGCAGGCAAAGCCCGAGGCAAATTTTCCTCATGCCGTTGTTTTCGCTCTCTCCAGACCCGCTTGTCGATGGCAATCTTGGTTACACGTCCTAAGCGCGGGTCCAAGCGCGTTAGGACTAACCCGGCTCAGCTTTGCTGGAAGAGGCCGATTACGTTTCCTGCGGGATCGCGGAACCTGGCAGTGATTTCGGGCGCGTCGCCGCCGATCGGCTGCACGCACTCGCCTCCGTTGGCGACGATCGCATCGAGGGTTCGAGCCACGCTGTCTACCATGACGTAAAACAGAAGGCCAGGCCTCGCCGCGGGCGGACGCCCGGTAACCCAGGTGCCGCTTACTTCGCCGACCGTATCGTCAAACGATGTGCTGCCATCCCTGCGCTTCCGGATGTTCCAGCCGAAGACGTGTAGCAGATCTTTCCGTTCGCAAGCGTGGGAGGCATAGTCTTGCCGGAGGGTTTTTATTCTAGCAAAATTCCAGGGGGTCAACTTCCCCACCCTGTTTTTCCAAAACCGACCAAGGATCACACCGCGCCTGTGGATGGCCCTAAGTCCGCTGAAGCGCGATAATAGGCGACGCCGCCAAAGAGCATGGTCCGGCGTCCAACCTTTTTCGCATCGGTAAGACCAGCCTCCCTCATCAGGCTAAGGACGCGATCCTCGGCATTGTCTGCCAGAGTCTTCTTGGCATGAAGCACCCTAGCCAGCAGGCCGTGCACGCCGTGTGGGCCTTCGAAATCCATCATGTAAAACTCGCCACCGGTTTTGAACACACGGCGCACCTCACGCAGCGTACTTCCCTTCTCTTCCGCCGGGAGATGGTGGAACATGAACGACGAAAACACTCGATCGAACGACGCCTCGGGATACGGCAGCTCATCTCCAAATCCGTGATCGAATTGAACCGAGACCGCCGCGCGCTCGGCCTTGCGCCGGGCTCGAGCCAGCGCCTTGGGGTCAGGATCAAGCCCAACCACGTCAACCTCCGGATGAAGCTGCTTGATCAGCGTGGCCAGCGTGCCCGTGCCGCAGCCCACGTCGAGAACGCGCTGCCCCGGCCGCAGCACAGCCTGATCGAGTAGCGCCCTCCGCGCCGCGTCCCCGCCAAGCAGCTTCACGAACGGATCGTAAAGCGGCAAGCGCCAGTCACGTCCTGCCGCAGGAAGATAAGTCCGCGACGATTCCACCATGGGTTCGACTCCTGATTGTGGGTTCTGTGGTTACCGAGAGTTAGATTGGAGGCGCGAGGTTTGGGAGCGGGAAAATCGGCACGCCGGCCGGTGGTACCCACCCATCGAAAACCGCGACAGGTTGGGCCAGCCTCAATGTGGTCGTGCTAAGGAGGCAACGAATCTCAGACATCATTTCATTGAAGACACCGAGAAAACCCTTCCGGGGTTGGAATATTTCATCCCGCTTTGAGCGAAAGGTGCACCAGCCCTGCACCACCTGGTGAATTGACTACATCGCGCCAACGGCGAGTAACTCAGGGTTGGAATCCAGATTCGCGGAGGGCAAACCTGCGAAAAATTTCGACGAGGCCGCTGCGCTCGATGTCAACTTCGGGCTGCTTAACAGAGTTAGGACAAGACTGTCCGACCCACACAGATGAGGTAATGTCAACGGCGGTGGATACGCAGGTCCGAGCACAAGAAAAAATTCATTGGAGCAGAGCACAACCTGTGGGAAACTGTGGGGCGTAAAGGGAAACCACGATGCCAATTGTGCAAAAGTTGAGCGGAGTTGCGGTACTACTGCTGACGCTGCACTTTACCCATGTACTGCACCATGTCTTTGCGGAATGGCCTCACGACGGCCCTTATTTTTGGGCGGGGATGGCGGCCGGCGTGGTGGTATGGATCTTCTCCCTCATTGGCGGAGTTTTGCTGCTGAAGCGCAGTCGCTGAATCGACATTACCCTCCGCTTTCGAGTTCAAGAGCAAAATCAAAGGCGGCGCACGAGTGCGTCCGCCCGCTGGCTGCGAGGCACCTACGGAGCCGGGCTCACTGCCTTTCATCGGTTACGAAAGGCAGTGGCCTTCGAACATCCTGAAACGGAACCACCGAGTTAACCCTCTTTCATGAACTTGGCGCTAACGTAGTTGTATACGGCGCTTGGGTTACGGGCCGAGCGCACTCACTCGTGGCGACAAGGCGGAGGCTATGCACAATACAAATGTCCCAACATTACGACGCAGCTCGCGAGTTCCGGTCACGCTCCCGATACTGGTGACCAGCCTGGAACCGGGAGCCCAGTTCTCTGAAGTCTGCGAGACTTTGGTGGTCAACGCCCATGGTTGTGCCATGCGGTCTCCGATGAAACTGGAGAACGGAGTTCCCTTGCACTTCCACCATCAGGACGGTCGTGAAACGACGGCGCAAGTGGTTTCCTGTCAGCCCATCGGTAGCGAACGGCACAGTTGGATGTTGGGCGCGAGCTTCGACCGTCCGGACAATTTCTGGGGATTGAAGACTGTTCCTAAAGATTGGGCGCGACTGTCTGCGCCAGTGGACGACAGACTTGTGTCAGCACTTCCGGCTGACAACAGACAGGCAATGCCGCCGGATCAAGTCGCGGCCTCGCTGAAAATTGTCCTCGACAGAATCCGCAAGCAACTCTCTGACGAGCATCTCAAGACCGTGCTTGCCGAACTTGTTAGTCCGATCGAAGCGCAGGTGACGGAGATCAAGGAAAAACTCGCGCAAGGGGCCAAGCGAAACCGGTTTGAAGTATCGCTATCGCAAATACCTCCCGAACTCGAACAGCAGTTGGAACTCCGCCTGAAGAAAGAGCTTGGGCCACAAGTACTCAAGCAGGCGCGGGAGCAGTCGGAACAGGTGCTGGAAGCGGCGAAAACCGCCATCGACCGCAAGACACGAGAAACCTACGACGAATTTCGGCAACGGGTCACAGGCGACTTTCAAGCGGTTGAACAACGAGCGCAGGGCCTCTCGACCAATGTCGCGCAGAATCTGCGGGAGCACCTAAATCGTGGATTGGGAGAACTGCATCAGGAGGTGGTGGAGGCGGGCAACCGTCTCAAGCGACTGAGCGAGGACTTGCTAGGAGTGATGGAGCATAGCCTGGCCGAGGAGCACGAGGGGCACCGCCGGCAATTGGAACAGGTTCGAGGCACGGTCACGGCGGAATCATTGCGCCTGCAGGAGCAAATCTCCGTCCTCGACCGCCGCATGGCCAAGCTGGACGAATCTGCGCGCCTGCTCGAGTCGGGCCTTGACCAGCGGCTCTCGAAAATGGCCAGCGACACCGTCCGCACAGCCCGTGGTCAAATGGAGGGCGCGCTGAGCGTGGCTCTGAATGAACTGGCCACGCGCAGTGCCCAGGAACTCGGGAATCAACTCGATGAAGCCGGCGCAAACTTGAAGATCATCCAGAAAGGGATCGAAGCGTCGGTTTCTGAGTCGCTGAAAATCCAGATCAGCGAAACTCTGCAATCTTTCGAATGCCGCATGGACGAACTGGCCCAGAAGTGCGTAGAACGCTGGCGGATCGCTTTCGCCGGCGGTCTGAACTCCCTGGTAAGAATTCTTGGTGAGCAATTTGTCCTGCAAGCTGCGCCCGACGGCAACACAGGCCAACCTAGCTCGACCGACAAGCCGCCTAGCGGCGCCCGAAGATAGCGCAGCACCTCGAGCCGGGGCTGGGTAGCAGGTCACACGGAATGTCATTCCGAACCAGGCTGAAAACCCGGTGAGGGACCTGCTTCGTGGCTTGCGCAAACGGCAAAAGCGAGTAGCCCGCTTGTGTCTTCCTCCGACGGATGTAGGGGTAATAAGACCACGCGCTGTCCATCCGCCTGCGCGGAATGAACCATCGACACCGACGCGACAACGAATTCTGAGTTAAGTTTGAGATCATGTCATCGCCGCAGGGGATTCTAACCACATGACTTCGCCATTGTTAACGCGACTGTTGGAAATGCTTTGCCGCCACGAATTTTCCTGGCCACACAATGGAGCACAAGGCCAGGACTACCAGGTCTGTCTCATTTGTGGGGCGGCTTACGAATTTGATTGCACAACCATGCGTCGAACCGGGCGGCTTGCGGTGCCACGCGATCCGCGGTCGTCGCCATTAAGGCCTTCAACTCCAGTCTGAACCGGAATCACTTCGGCGGCGGCCAGCACGAAAGCCTCCTACTCGTTGTGCTGCTTCTTCATGTAGCCGGAAATCACCAACCCGGCGTCCGTGCTGACAAACTCGACCTCTTTTCCGCTGCCGACAATCACCAGGTCGCGGTGAATGATGCCGTTGCTGCCGTCCGCGGTCAGACTGCCGGTGCAATTCGGCTTGACCGAATCGTGCCGCCGTGATCCGCAGTGGAGGAGCCGGAGAATCTGCCGTGGCCATCAAAGACGAAATGGAGAGCCTCGGCGAGGGGCACAAAGGTCCCAATCGTGACGTCATTGGAATTGCTGGAGCTGTTGACATGTCTTTGTGGAGTGGCCTCACGACAGCGTTTATTTCTGGGCAGGGATGATGGCCGGGGTGATGGTGTGGATCTTCTCCTTCATCGAAGCAAATTTGCTGCTGCGGCGCAGCGCTGATTCGAGATCAGGCTGATTTGCTTAACCCGCGAGGGCAAAGCACGGAAGATTCTGCATTTGCAAAACAAGACCGTCAACGGCGGCGGACGGAGCCTGCCCTGAGCAAAGCCGAAAGCGGCGTCCGCCACGCAACAAGCCAGCGCCTCGCTGCGCTTGGCCGGACAGCCGAAGCGGCTGTCCCCCACATTACGATGTCGCCACATTGAGCTGGACGGCCGCGAAGGCTGATGGCCCGATTCTGGATTGCCAGACTTTGACCACCAACGCTGGCTGAAAACCACCACACTGGTGGAATGGGGCCACCGGAGCCCTGTGAATCGCGGTTTGTCCAATATGCTTCGTCTTCAGTTACCTGCTTGGAAACAATGTGATTAAAAAGGATCGCCCCTGTGGGCCGTGCGTTGGCAGACGGCCTGCAGTCTCTCGATCATGAGTCGGGGGCCCCGGGTAGGTGTCTACGAACGACCACTCCGCGATCTAGACGGGGAGTCCCTCGAAAACCCATCCAATGAGGAGCATCTCCATGTCTTCCCGCGCTTTCAGTCTGTCATTCGCCGTCCTGCTTGCTCTCTTGTTCCTAGCAGGCTGCGGCAACAATACCCTAAACCCGTTTTGCGGCAGTGCTAGGCCGGCACCGCTGATCGGATCACTCGTGCCCAGCACACTCACTTTTGCCCAGGTACAGCAGGGAGTTCTGGTCACCGTGAACGGCAGCAATTTTGTTGCGGCGTCTGAAGTTGTCATCAACGGGAAGGTTCTGAGCGCGAACGTAGTCACCGATAAAAAGTTGACGGTAAAGCTTACAACCGGCGAGATCGCAGGGCCGGAAGCGGTCAATGTCACGGTGCGCACTCCGAGCGGGAACTCCGAAAATCTGGGTTGCACCAGCGGAGGAACCAGCAGCGCACTCGTACTTACCGTCAACTGAGTTCGCGCGGATGAAGGGCACGTGGTGATGACCGCGTCCATGTAAGAGAAATCTACCGGAGGGTGGCCCGGTTCGCGCACGGGTACGCGAGTCTCCATCCGCGGGCGGGGAGCACTCACTCTTCAAGATCGTCGCCTGATAGTAGCGGCACCTCCATTCGCCCGCCTGTTTCGCCCACACCGATCCGCTGATTCGGCACCAACTCAAGGTTTTGCCCCACAATGGTCAAAGGCGGCGGACAGACCCTGCCTGAGCTCGTCGAAGGGAGTGTCCGACCCAGACGATCTTAACTCTGCGGATTTCAGCTGATCGCTTTCTTCTCGAACTGGCGCAGACCGGCGATTAGCAGCAAGATGTCGAAAAATACCAGGGCTACGAGATTTACCGTGGTGGACAGATGGGGGAACTGCGGAACGAGCGCGGCACGCAATCCTTCGCTGGCGTAGACCAAGGGGTTCACAAGCACCAGCTTCTGAAGAATGGGAAACGCCTTGAGCGCGCTCCAGGGGTAGTACGTGCAGCCAAAAAAGATCATTGGCGTCATGACCATGCTGAACATGAGTCCGATGTGCTGCTGATTGACGCTGCATCCGAGGGCGAGGCCGCCGCAGGCGGAGAAGGCCGCAACCAGCAAAGTGGTGACAGCGAACGTGAGCGGCGAGCGAATGGTGATGTCGACGCCGGGTCGTAGCAAAAGCCAAGCCAGAGGAATCACGACCAGTCCCGCAATCAACGCCTGCAACATGCCGGCGATGACTTTCTCGATGGCCAGCCACGAGATTTCGATGGGGGCGAGCAGCCGATCTTCAATTTCGCGGGTAAATTGAAACTCGGCAATCAACGGCATGGCGACAGCCCAGATTCCAGTGAAGACCATGCTGATCGCGATGATGCCGGGAAGCAGCAGGCTTTTATATTGGGGAGGCATGTATCCGCTGCCGACCATGACGCGGCCAAAAATGAAGACAAACATTAGCGGCTGCAGGAAGGTTTGCAGGAAGAGCTGAATGGCATTGCGGCGGGCGACGTGAGCGTCACGCGCCAACAGAGCGAAAAACGTTTTCCAGTTCAATCGCGCAAGCTCCTTCCGGTGTGGTGCAGGAACAAATTTTCCAGGCTGGGCTCGGAGATGTGTACGTCGGACAATTCCGCGCCCGCGGCGGCGGCAAGATTGGCAATCTGCGGAATCAGGGAACCGCCACGGTCGGCGTAGACATCAGCTCCCGTGGCATCGGTGGGACGCACTTCCGTGATTCCCGCGAGCGATTGCAGACGCTCGAGCAATTCCGGAGTCCGGTTGCCGAAACGGAGGCGCAGCAGGAATCCGCCGGGGATGGAAGCTTTCAGCTCGGCAGGCGTGCCGAGAGCAATTCCTCGGCCGTGGTCGATGATGGCAAGCCGCTGACAGAGGGCGTCGGCTTCTTCCATGTTGTGTGTTGTCAGCAGAACGGTTTTTCCCGCCTGATTGTATTCTCGGATGATTTGCCACAACAAAATGCGAGTCTGAGGATCGAGGCCGGCGCTGAAGACTTGCGGGTCGTGCATTATGGCGCGGGCTATGGAAAGGCGTTGCTGCATGCCTCCGGAAAAGCCCCGCACCATCTGGTCAGCGCGATCGGTGAGTTTGAATTTTTCCAGCAGATTGGCCGCGAGCTCGTTTCGCTCTTTCACGCTCAGGCCGAAATAGGCTCCGTGAAAGGAGAGGATCTCGCGAGCGGTGAGAGTGAAGTCGAGATTGGGACGCTGCGGCACAACTCCAATCAGGCGCTTAACCGCGACCTGTTCCTTCCAGATGTCGTGGCTGCCGATCCAGGCCTGTCCAGAATCTGGCCGCACCCGCGTGGTGAGGACGCCGACGGTTGTGGACTTCCCTGCACCGTTTGGACCGAGGAGACCGAAGATTTCGCCCGCCGCGACCTCTAGCGAAAGGCCGTCGAGGGCGGCAATTTGTGGCTTGGGTGGCTGCTTTCCGCGCTTGCCGTCGCCTCCACCGCCGGCCGCGAAGGGTGGAGCTGAGTGGTAGGTCTTGCGAAGGTCATGGATGCGGATGCCTATTGCCATCAGAGAATCCTGTCATGAGAGTGACGGGGGAGTTGGAGCGAGTTCCGGAAGTATAGCTCACGAGAGATTGCGTCGCTGATAGTCTCCTTGTTGCGGTAAAGATTTCAAGATCAACGGCGTCGGACAGAAGTCCCCTCTACTTATGAAGTTTCGGGTTCTTGACTTCCTTCGGAGCTAGCGAGTTTGTTTCGGGGTAGACCGGGGCAACTGAGCGTCGACTGCCAACGAATATAGAGAGGCACACTACCGAGGCACACTACCATTGTGATGACCGCTGTCGTTTCTTCATATTTGGGGAATGCCGGATCGGTAGTTGTATGCCGGGAATTTAATAATCGAAGGAAGAAGGCATGCGGTCAAGATGTTTCCCCGTTGCGGACGAGATCGAGAAAGGCCTGGTGAACTCGCGTGTCGTCAGAGAGCTCGGGATGGAAGGTCGCGGCCATAACTCTTCCCTGCCGGACGGCGACTGGATCGTTGCCTTCAGTCGCAATGACTTCGACTTTCGGGCCGACGCGCTCGATCTTCGGTGCGCGGATGAAAACCATCTCCAACGGCGAGTCTTGCGGGGGAGGAGTGGGCTGCGTGGCTTTTCCCGGTCCATTTCTTTTCACTCTGTTTTTTTTCAACTTGTCTTGATTCGGTTCACCCAGAAGAAGTTTGCCTTCGCGGATGGAGCTGTCGATCTGGCGTCCGTATGCGTTGCGGCGAATGCGGATGTCGAGCGCGCCGAGGCCTTCTTGTTTGGGATTCTCTACTTCGGTGGCTAGCAAGATCGCTCCCGCGCAGGTACCGAATGTGGGTTTCACTCGGACAAACTCTTTCAACTTTTCGAACCCGACTGAGCCCAGCAGATTCAGGAAGGTTCCGGATTCGCCACCGGGAATGACCAGGCCATCGACCTCGTCCAGTTGCTCGGGCTTCTTGACGAGCACAACTTCGGCTCCCAGCTGTTCGAGCCGGCGGCGGTGCGCGTCGAAATCGCCCTGCAGGGCCAGGACTCCGATGGTCATGTTGATTTGATTCTACCGGAACAGCAAAAGATCAAAATCCCTCAGAGAGGGCGAGACCCTGGGGCATCCGGCCGCTGGTAGGATTAGTCACTGGAGCTTCGCCGGAGATACCATAAGCGCGAGTGGAGGTGCATGTGGCATGGAGAACGAGCATGACTTGGAAGGTGTTCTCCGAACCTTCGGCGATGTTGCACGGTACGATGATGAGGCATGGGGCGAACACTATAAGGGCGCGACCGGGGTCCGCCTATTTTACGAGCAGCTCATGAAGGCGGTGCCTGACTTAGAAATCGAGGTACAGCGTCGGCATGTCACAGACGACGCCGTTCTCCTCGAAGTCATGATTCGCGGCACGCACCTCGGGGAGTGGCGTGGTCTTCCGGCGACAGGGCGACGAGTCGAGGTTCCGCTTTGCGGGGTGTACACGTTCGACTCCGATGATCGTCTGGCCGGGGAAAAAATCTATTACGACCGGGGGACAGTGTTGAGACAACTCGGCGTTTTCCACGAGCCGCAAAGCGTATTGGGCCAATTCTGCATTTTCGCGACTCATCCTGCCACGATTGCACGTGCTTTCGCGAGGAAACTGCTGCGCAGGTGATGCGTTTCTCTGTGGCCCCTGGGGGTTCTGATTCATCCTTCATCCTCTCGGAGGATCGTCTCTACATCGCGCGCCATGAACGACGCGGACGATCTCGACGCCGTTTGGAAGGAACACGTAGAAGATGACGTAGCAGCCAACTGTCCTCAGCGCTGAAGGTCCAAATATCGGCGAGATCGGCCAACCCTACGCGGCGGCTGCGTGTGCCAGCTCTCGTGACGGCTTCTCCGGAGCCAGCGCGATCAGGGCTACACCGATGATAACGAGTACAGCCACGGCGGTCAGCAGACCTCCGCGTTCGCTCGCAATGTGGACTGCCAGCACGGCCATAACCGCGCCGTGGGCGAAGCTCGACCACGCTGCGAAGCCGATCAGGCTGCGATTCACCGATGGATTACGCACTGCCATCAGCAGGA
>WNGL01002202.1_pt1 | contig 23815 bp, 28 predicted proteins | sample 5400591 | NCBI WGS metagenome assembly WNGL01 (sample SAMN13153377, study PRJNA577476) | soil metagenome | isolation source: 80 cm soil or saprolite under Garry oak tree replicate 1 | place: USA:California | collected 2016-06-15 | reverse complement strand
GCGACGGGCACGGTCACGGCGTCCCGGGCAACGACCGCCCGGCACGTGGGCCGGCGGCAGCCGACCCGGTGTGCGGCATGCGCGTGGACCCGGCTGCCGCCGCCGGACATCGCGGCACCAGCACCGGCACCGTCTACTTCTGCTCCACGCACTGCGCCGCCGCCTTCGACGCCGACCCGCAACGTTACGCCACCGCGGCAGCCAGGACAGCGCCGGGTGAGGGTGCTCGGTGAGCCGGGGGCTGCGCGGGAGCGCCCAGCGCCGCGGCGTTCCGGCTGGCAACGCTGACGGCACCGGCCGGGCGTGACTCAGTCCGCCCCGGCCATCGTTATGTGGCCTGTTTTGCGGGGCTGGGCAGCCGGAGCCGCCTGAGCAGGAGAGCGTTCACGGCCACCAGGACGCTCGAACCTGACATGGACAGGGCGGCGATCTCCGGCCGGAGCACCAGCCCGAACGCGGGCTCGAAGACACCGGCCGCGATCGGCAGCGCCACCGAGTTGTAGCCGATGGCCCAGCCCAGGTTCTGGCGCATCTTGCGCAGGGTGCCGCGGCCGATCACCAGCGCCGTGGGCGCGTCCAGTGGGTCGGAACGCATCAGCACCACATCCGCGGTCTCGATGGCGACGTCGGTCCCGGCGCCGATGGCGATCCCCAGGTCGGCCTGGGCGAGAGCGGGCGCGTCGTTGACCCCATCGCCAACCATGGCGACCTTCTTCCCGGCCCGCTGGAGGTCACCGATCTTGCTGGCCTTGTCGCCCGGCAGCACCTCGGCGATGACCGTCCCCACACCTAGCTGCGCCGCGATCCGCTCTGCGGTGGCCTCGTTATCCCCGGTCAGCATGACCACCTCGACCCCGGCTTCGGTCAGCGCGGAGACGGCGGCGGCCGAAGTGGGCCGGGGGGCGTCAGCGATGCCGATCAGCGCGGCCGCCCGCCCATCCACGGCGACCCACACCACGGTCCGCCCGGCCGAGGTCATCTCCTCCCGCCCGCTCGCCAGGTTCCCCAGGTCGATGCCCTCCCGGTCCATCAGGCGGGTGTTCCCGACGGCCACCGCCCGGCCGTCCACCCGGGCCAGGGCGCCGTGGCCCGGGACGTTCTCGAACCCCTCGGCGCGGGCGATGGGAACACCCAGGCCGTCCGCGTGGGTCACGACGGCCTCGGCCAGCGGGTGCTCGGACTCCCGCTCCACCGCGGCCGCCAGCCGCAGGACCTGCCGCTCCGGCAGGCCGTCGGCCACCAGGCCGGTCACCTCTGGCTCGCCCTTGGTAAGGGTCCCGGTCTTGTCCATCACCACGGCCTGGATCCGGGCCGAGGTCTCCAGGGCCAGGGCGTTCTTGACCAGGATTCCCCGTTTGGCCCCCAGCCCGGTTCCCACCATGATCGCGGTGGGAGTGGCCAGGCCCAGCGCGTCGGGGCAGGTGATCACCACCACGGTGATGGCGAACAGCATCGCCCGGGCCAGCGGCTGCCCGGCCAGCAGCCAGGTCAGAAGTGTCGCCGCGCCGCCGATTAGCGCGACGAATACCAGCCAGAACGCCGCCCGGTCGGCCAGCCGCTGCCCCGGAGCCTTGGAGTTCTGCGCCTCCTGCACCAGCTTCACGATCTGGGCCAAGGCGGTGTCCGCGCCGACCTTGGTGGCCCGAACCCGCAGCGTCCCGTTCTTGTTGATGGTGGCGCCGATGACCGGCGAGCCGGGCCCCTTGGACACCGGCAGGCTCTCCCCCGTCACCACCGATTCGTCGACCTCGCTCTGGCCCTCCTCCACCACACCGTCGACGGCGATCTTGTCCCCGGGCCGCACCAGCAGCAGGTCCCCGGCCACCACCTCGGCGGTGGTGACCTCGGCGGTTTCGCCGTCCCGGATGACCGTGGCCCTGGGCGGGGCCAGGTCCAGCAAGGTCCGGATGGCGTCGTTGGCCCCGCCCCGGGCCCGCAACTCGAACCAGTGACCGAGCAGGACGAAAGCGGCCAGCACCGTGGCCGCCTCATAGAAGGTGTCGCCGCCGCCGGTGAGGGTCACCACCAGCGAGTACAGCCACCCCGCGCCGATGGCGACGGCGACAAGCACCATCATGTCCAGCGTCCGCGCCCGCAGCGCCCGGACCGCGCCGTCGAAGAAGATCCACGCCGAATAGAAGATCACCGGCAGGCTCAGCAGCAGCAGCCAGATGTCATCGCGCAGGCCGAACGGCGCGGCGACCGTGAAGCCCAGCACGTTGCGGCCGATCGAGGACCACAACAGGATCGGAACCGACAGCAGCGCCGCCACACCGAACCGGTTCCGCATGTCGGCGACCATCGCCTCCATCGACATGCCGGCGTGCCCGCCATGACCCATCACCTCGGACGCGGACGGCGCCTGCTCCGCGTGCCGCGCGTGCGCCGAGGGCATGCCCTCGGCGGTGGCCATCTCGTGCCCGGCATGGCCGGACCCCGTCGCACGACCGGGGTGGCTGGCTGACGCGGCCGGAACGGCTGCGTCGTGGCCGGTGTGCACGGCCTGCTCCTCGCCGCTGGGGGGTGCCGCGAGTCCTGCCGTGGCCACCTCTCCGTGCACGGCGGCCTCCTTGTGCGTGGTGGCGGCCTCCTCGTGCTTGGCAGCGATTGAACGGTGCCCGTCGGCCGGGTCGGGCTCGGCCAGCGGGTCGCAGATGTGCGAGGGCACCGACTGGCCAGCACAGTGATAGCCGCAGTCGGTCACCCAGCCGCGCAGTTCGGCGACCGACGTCTGCGCGGTGTCGAAGGTGACCGTGGCGGTCTGCGACACCGGGTTGGCGTCCACGGCCCGGACCCCAGGCCGGCGGCCCAGGACCCGCTCCACGACCGCCTTCTCACTCGCCCAGCTCAGGCCACCCACGTGCAAGACCGTCGTGGCGATCTTGCTGGGCAGCTCGTGCGTCACCCCGGCCTGGGTGTCGTGCCCGTTCCCACGGTGAACCATGCCTCCCCCTCAGTGCCCGGGTGGTGCGGTCCTTGCTTTGCGTTCGTCGCGTCCACGTCAGGCCGCCGCGATCTCGCCCTGCAGAGAAGCGCGAGGCCCAGCACTGGCGGCGCTGTCCACGCAGCCATAGCCGGGCACGTCCGCGACTGGCGCTCGGCGATCTTCATCGAAACGTCATCGTCTTGCCAGGGATCGGGCCGGGACGCCCGGCCAAGCTGGCACACATGGCACGAGGCCAGACGGATGGGAGGCCTGGCGTGAGCAGACCGCCGGTGGTGGTGGTGACCGCCCATTGCCCGCGACCTGCCCCAGCTTGCTGTGCCCCGCGACGCTTCCACAATATACCCCCTAGGGGTAGCGACCTTCGCCCGGTGGCAGGGGACTTCCGGCACCTGCCCGCGATCGCCGGCGCGGGGCAGGCTCGGTCGTGTACCAGTCAATGACCGCACGCAGGAAGAGGGACAATCATGAACCAGTCACCTGAGGCAGCATCGCTGGCCCACCCCCGGCATCAGAATAGGGACCGCCCGGCGTGGCGGACCGTGAACATTACCCCCGCCGAGCGCCTCGGCCGCATCGCCGTGGGGCTTGCGGCCATTATCTCCGGTATCGTCCTGCTCGCCAGCGCCGGGCCGGCTCTGGCGGTGGTGCTTGAGGCGCTGCTGGTCGCGGCCGGGCTTGACCTCGCGGTCACCGGCGCACTCGGGCACTGCCCGCTCTACCAGAAGCTCGGCTACCTGCCGAAGTCGCTGCGGAGCCCCCGGTGACAACCCAGCGCGATCCCGCCACCCGCCTCCGCGAGCAGCGTCAGGGCGGGGGCCACGGCGGCCACGGCTGGATGATGATCGCCTGCTGCATCCCGATGCTGGTGATCGCCGGCATCCTGGTCGCCACCGGGGTAGCCAGCCCCGGCTTTCTGTTCGTCGCCGTCGGCTGCACGCTGATGATGGCCCTGATGATGCGCGGAATGGGCCACGGGGGCCGCGATGACCCGGTCCTGAGGCATCCGCACGTCCCCCACGGCTGGGCCAGGTGCCGGCACCGGCGGCGTCTGCGAGGACTGGAAGCGCCGCGCACGTGCGCCGATGCCGCCCGCAGACGCCCGGGCCATTCGCCCCACAACAATGGATGATCAACCGCGCGAAGCCCTTGAGGATCCCGCACCGCGAATGCGAGGCATCCTCAAGGGCTAGCGCTATTTCCTTTCTGGCTCGGGTGAGGTTATGGAGAGGCGAGTCTCGCGGCGTCGCCGAGGCTGGAGTTGCCTTCCAGGAACGAGATGCCGGCTACTTCGCTGGCGTGGGGGCCGGTGTATTTGAGCACGTACAGGCCGTTGCGGATGTCGATGGCGTAGATCAATCCGTTTCGGATGATCGGGTAGCTCCAGAACACCACTTTGTTGGGCCCGCGGCTCAGCGCCGGGTCCTCAAGCGCCACCTTGTGCAGCGGCTTGGGCAAGAAGAAACCGGCCTGGGCCGGGCTGGCCGGGTCCGACAGGTTGATGGCCTGAATCCCGCCCGAGTGCCAGTCCACCAGGGCGAGGCCGGGCAGCACGGTGGGGTTGTGGGAGGAGTAACTCGTGAACTGCTCGGTGAGCGGATCGTCGCGGGCGCTGCCGCAGAACGACTGCTGATCCTCGGCGATCTTGTACTCGCCCACGATCGTGGGATGCGTTGGGTCGGCGACGTCGATGATGCGCACCCACCCCCACGGGCAGCCGAAGCTCGGGTCTGTGAAGGTGCCATAGACCTCGTCGGTGGTCAGCGCGTAGTGCGTGCCCGGAATGGGCACCGCCGAGTGCCCGTTCGGGCAGGTCTTGAAGCAATTCTGCGGAACGGCGGCCGGGTCGAGCGGCGTCTGCTCCCACACCGGCCGGTTCACCGGGTCGGTGAGCAGGTCGCCGTGGAGATCGATGACCGACGTGGGTGGGCTGGGCGCGTTGACCACCGAACTTGTGTCCAGCACCAGGAACTGCCCGGCCTCCTGCGCCAGGAAGGTGGTCTTCCCGTCGACGGTGGGCGCCATGGAGTGGGTGATCAGGTTGCAGTCGTAGGGCCCGCACCCGGTTGGGCTGGTCGGGTCGAAGGGATAGTTGGGCTGGCCGGTTCCCGGATACAGGTCGTTCCAGTTGCCCTCGGCCACCTCCTTCACCGGGCCGCCGCCCGGCACCTGGCTGATGTCAACGACCATCATGTTCGGGACGGCGGGGTTCGCTGAAATGGTCGGCGTGGAGATCCACAACAGCGCCCGGTTGGCGTTGCTGGGATCAGTCCACAAAAACATCTCGTGCGGTTTCACCGGCCGCCCGGCCGCCGACGTCGGCACGTAACTCTCGATGAACTTCGGGTGGACGGGGTCGGCGAGGTCGAAGAACTCGATGTTGAACGGGAACTGGGTGTCGTTGCCCGCGGGGCAGGCATGGATCACGTGGCTGCACCGGAAGGTCATCACCATCAGCAGCTTCTGCTGCGGCCAGACCCGCAGCTCACGGGTGGTGATGCCGACGTTGCCCGCGAACGGGGGCCCGATCTCCCCGACGATGTCGGGCTGGCTGGGGTCGGCGATGTTGACGATCAATATGCCTGGGTGCACGTGAGTGCACCCGGTGCTGCCATCAGGGCAGGTGTTGGAGCCGTCGCTGCGGTTGCCGACGTAAAGGTAGTTCCCGAAGATCGCTGGCGCCGCGTTCATCCCCCGGTGGTACAGGGGATTGTGGCCCACCAGTTGGAAGTTGCTGGACGTGCCGGGGATGGCCGGCGGGGTGCCAGATGTGGCGACTGCGGGAGTGGTGGCCGCGATGACGCCCGCTATTAGTGCGGCGGTGCCCGTCAGCGAGACCAGGAGCCGTGATCGCATGATCCCTCCAGTTCGATCGGATCAGCTCCGGGTTCCATGCGGTTTCCTGACCTCTTATCGCCTCCCTTCCTTAGGCACGATTGGAGGGCCTCCGCGCAACCCTTGTGAGGGGGCGGAGGCGAGGTCCGTTATTGGGCGGCGCCCTGGCGGCCAGCCACCTGAGCCTCGCGAGCCGGGGAGGCCTCGCGAGTGGGGGAGGCCTTGGCGCGAGGAGGGAGGCTCCGGCGTCATCCACGTCGCATTGCGTGTGCGTTTTGCCAGGTCAGTCGCACTCCATAGCAAGGAATGCCATCTCCCTAAGTCCCTCGACCGCTGCCGCAGGGCTTCGGTCATAGTAAATATGCGGCGCGCCGCGTGTCTATAACCGCCTTGCACCATTAGGCCACGGCCCGGCTCCCGGCCCAGGCCCCCACCCCGTGCCCCGGCCCCTGCCCCCGGCTGGGCCCGCGCCGCCCGCGGGGGGCATGGCCCCAAAGGTGGCGTGAATCGCGAGACGTAGAACCCGCCGCCGGGACGTGTCCACCGGCAGCCCTCCGACCGCGCCCAGAGTATCCAGCATCGCGTCCCTGCGCTCCCGGTAGAGTTCGCGGAACGTCTTGACCTGTTTCCGCCAGGGCTGCGTGGCCAGGTACTCGCGGACCATGAGCTGGGCAAGGCTGGAATGGCACAGCACGGCAGCTTCCGCGGCGAGACCGAGCTTGTCCCGGATCCCGGGCCGCGTGACGTATCGGGGCCCGGCCACCGCGAGCCTGGCATCTGGACCGGCTCACCCTGAGCCGGGATGACCAGCCCCTCGGCCGTGACAAAGATCACCCGGCGCTGGTGCCTCTAAGCGCTCGCGCTAAGCAGCCGCTTGCGGCCGCAGCGGTCGCCCAGCAGCCCGGCGGGCGGCAGCAGACCCGCCAGCACCACCAGGTAGGCGTCCATCACCCAACTGCAGCTAGCCCGTCGAGGCGCCCAGCTTCACCGACAGCGTCGGCATCTCGGTCACGACAACCGTCGTGTCCAGCCCGGTGACGATCCCCGCGAGGGCGAGGGCGAGGGCACCACCGCCCACCAGCGGCCGCCTCCCGCACCCGGTGCCCGGGCGTCCTTGACGTTGATGTTCATGACAGTCACTCCTTCGAAGCGAGCACGGCCTGGGCGTCCGGCCAGGGGCCACGGCGGCCCGGGCCCCGGGCCGTCCGCATGTTGTGGCGGAACACAACGCTGGCGGCCACGGCGGCTCCGCCGAGCCAGGCCAGGGCGATCAGCAGCGGGCCGGCCTGGTCGAAACTGTGGGTGAGGACGGCGTCGGTGAGGACCCGGAAGCCGCCGTAGCCAGGCAGGAAGTGCGCCCAGGCGGGCGGGGTCGCCTGGAGCATGGGGTCCTGGGCGATGCCCAGGTCCAGGAACGGCGCCAGGAAGGCAACCAGGACCCCGGCGACCCGGCCGAATATTGGTGCGAGGATGACGCCCATCAGGGCGTAGGTGAGTGCTAGGAGGACGCTGGCGGCGACGTAGCTGCCCCATTGGCCGATGCTGGCGACGGTGGCGGTAACCGCCAGGGACACGCCGGTGGCGAGCAGGGAGGCTAGCGCGATCAAGGAGAGCCGGCCGGCCAGCATTGCGCCGGCCCGCTGCCCGGCCAGCACCAGGCGCTGATCGCCGGCCCGGGAGTCCAGGATGATGAACATGCCGGCCAGGGTGGCCAGTGAGGCGATGGCCATCGGGGCCATGAAGGCGGGGTGGATGCCGGCGCCGAAGGCGAGGTTGATCACCTTGCTGACCTGGCGGCCGTTCTCGTCCACGGTCAGGCGGACTCGGCTGCCGGGGGCGAGCGCGGTGGCGAGCACGATGAACACCGCGGGCACGGCGGCCAGCAGCAGCCACAGCACCCGGTTGCGGCCCCAGTCGAGCAGCCCGGCCCGGATGGCGGCACGCAGCTGGTCGCGGATTGTCCCTGGGCGGCGGTGCCGGGGGGCGCGGGCGCCGCGTGACGCGGAGGTCAGCACGGCCCACGCCAGGGCCGTGGCGCCGAGGGTCCAGGCCAGCGCCCAGCCCAGGTCGCCGGCCCGGCCGGCGTGGTGGGAGGGCAGGTCGGTCATCCACAGGCTGAGGAAGTGCGTCGGGAACACCCGCCCGGCCGGGCGGGTCGCCGACCCGAAGATGGGGCCGAACATGACGTCTGTGATCCACACGAAGAAGATCAGCACGGTGCCGTTCACGGGGCTCGCGACCAGGGCGCCGATCAGGGCGCCGATGGCCAGGTAGATGACCGCGAACATGAGCGTGCCGGCGATCACCCGTCCGGGGTGGCCGATGCCGGTGCGCGCCGCCAGCGTGGCCAGCGCGGCTGCGGAGGCGACCGCCGCGAGCGCCAGGCCGGTGACCGCCCGCGCGGTGGCGAGCCGGCGTGGGCGCAGCCCGGCGAGCGCCAGCCGCCGGTCGGCCGCGCGGGCGGCGCGGACCTGGAAGTACATGGCAACGGCGGCGATGAACCCGGCCGCCCATCCGGCCGTGACGGTCTGCACCGCCGCGCCGGGCGCGGTGGTCCCGGACAGGAGCTTAGAGAGCTCGGCGAGGGATCCAGCCGCTGCCGCCACGAACGCCACTGGCACCAGGACCAGCATGAGCAGGTTGACGGGGTTGCGCGCGTAGTCGGCGAGGAACCGGCGCACCAGCAGCGGGCCAGTCATCCGCCTGAGGGCTGATGCGGCGTTCACCGGGGCACCGTCTTCCCGTCGCGCAGGGTCACGATGCGGTCGAAACGTTCCTCATCGGTGACGAAGTGGCTGATGATCAGGACCGACCGGCCGTTCTTGCGGCGCTCCGCGACCAGGTCCCAGAACTTCAGGTAGGTGTCGAAGTCGAAACCGGCGTACGGCTCATCGAGCAGCAGCACCGCCGGGTCGGGCAGCAGCGCCAGGCCGAGGTTCAGCTTGGCGAGCGTGCCGCCCGACAGCTGGCCGGTGCGGGTGGTGGCGTAGCGTTCGAAGCCCAGCGCCGCGTACAGGTCGCGGCGGGAGCGCCGTTCGGCCTCCGGTGTCATCCCGTAGGCGTGGCCGAACAGCTGGAAATGCTCATCGCAGGTGAGCCGCTCATACACCACCGGTTCCTGCGGGCAGTAGCCAAGACCGCCGGCCCGGGTGATCGAGCCGGCGTCTGCGGCCAGCGCCCCGACCAGGATCTTCATCAGGGTGGACTTGCCCGCCCCGTTCGCCCCGACCAGGCCCACCACCTCGCCTGGGTACAGCGCCAGGCTGGCCCCGCGCAGCACCTGGTGGTCGCGGCGCGCCGGCCAGACCCCGCGCCGGTAGGACTTCTCGATCCCCGACGCCTCCAACAGCGGGGAGACCGGGGCAATCCCGCCAGCGGGCATGCGGCTCGCAGTTGCCGGGGCTGTCGTCTTGGTACCCATCGGGCACCTCCTTGGTGTGTGCCGCGCCGGCCGGGCGGCGCCTGCAGCGGCGGGACTGCCGGGCGCGGCTGACTGTTTGCGGCTCCAGCGGGTGACCGCAGGGTCAGGCCCGCAGCAGCCGCCGGAATGCGACGACGAGTTCGGCGAGCTTTTCCTCGCCCTCGCCCGGGACCGACCGGGCCGCGCCGGTCACGCAGTGCCGCATGTGGTCGCCGAGCAGGCCGAGGGCGACCTCCTGCAGCGCCCGCGTGACGGCGCTGATCTGGGTCAGCACGTCGATGCAGTACCGGTCGTCCTCGACCATGCGGGCCACCCCGCGGACCTGACCCTCGATCCGGGCCAGCCGGGCCAGGTGATCAGCCTTGTGCCTGGAGTAGCCGGGCGGCGCGCCGACGTGGGCGTCGGCTGTCGTGACGGTCATCGCGGGTCACCTTCCAGGTAACGCGGTCCCGGCCGGCCGCAGGACCTCTACTCCGAGCATCCGCGCATATACCCCTGCCGGGTATGGGCTTAGGTCACATCCGCCGAGGTCCAAAGACCCATACCCCCCGCCGGTAAGGAAGCGCTCTCTGCCGGCAGGCTGCCCAGCGCCTCCCGGCGGGGGCCGGCACGCGCCGAAACCAGCGCGCCGACGCACAGCCACTGTGGCGTCGGGCACCGCGGTGGGGTGGGGACAGATGCCCGCGACGGGCAGGGCGAAAATCCGTACCGCGCCAGGGTGCGCCGGCACGACTATGGAGTGGTGCGGGTTTCCGCACGTCGTGACACCCAGGGAGATCGCGTGTGCACCACCGCGGGCACGAACCATGCAGTCCCCGTCATGGCGAGCGCTGAAGAAACTGGGCCGCTGCTCACCATCCCGCTCGAACCGGTCGACGCCGTGAGCGTCACGACGCTGGTCGATAACGTCACCGACCTGCTCGCGATGGACACCGGGTCGGCGAAGCGCCCGTTCATCGGCGACGCGACCCGCGGGTCGTCGCCGCTGTTCGAAGACGGCTGGCTGTATGAGGGCTGGTCGCCGAGCACGGTTTTTCGGTGCTGGTCACAGTGGAGCGCGGCGGCGCGCAGCACCGGATCCTGTTCGACGCCGGGCTGAGCCCGGACGCGCTCGTCACCAACATGCTCCGGCTGGGTCTCGACCCGCGCGACGTCGAGATCATCGTGCTCACCCACGGGCGCTCCGATCACACCACCAGCCTCGACGGCTTCATCCGCGACGTAGGGGCCAGCCTCCCGGTGCTCATCCACCCGGAATTCTGGAACCGCCGCCGCCTGATGATCCCCGGCCGGGACCCGGTCGAACTGCCGACCACCAGCCGCCGTGCCCTGGAAGGCGCCGGCTTCACCATCATCGAAGAGCGCCAGCCAAGCTTCCTGCTCGACGGCAGCGTGCTCATCACCGGCGAGGTGGACAGGACATCCAGGTTCGAGCCCGGGGTCCCGCCGCAGCAGGCGCTGCGGTACGGGGGTGGGAGCCTGACCCGCTGGTGCTCGACGACCAGGCGCTCATCCTGCACGTCCGCGGCAAGGGCCTGGTGGTGCTCACCGGCTGCGGGCACGCGGGCTTTGCCAACATCAGGCGCTACGCCCGCCGCCTGACCGGGACCGGCAAGGTTTACGCCGTCCTGGGCGGCTTCCACCTCGGCGGCCCGCTGTTCGAGCCGCTGATCCCACGCGTGTGCGAGGAACTGGAGCGCCTGTCCCCCAGCGTGATCGTCGCCGCCCACTGCACCGGATGGCCGGCCCAGCGCGCCTTCGCCGACCGCTTCCCGGCCGCGTTCATCCCCAACACCGTGGGAACCCGGTTCGAGCTGTAGCGTCCGCAGCCCCGGGGCATCAGGTAAATGACCGGCGGGCTGCCTTCGCCCCGGTCCCTGATCGTGACGACAGGCGCGCGGCTGCCGTCGCTGGCAAGGAGAGAGCCCCCGGGCGGCGCTCAGGGAGTGGCCGCGGCGCTCGGTAGGGTGATGGTGAACCGTGCACCCGCGCCAGGGCCGTCGCTGGCGGCGGCGAGGGTGCCCCGGTGCGCGGTGATGAGCGCCCGGGCGATCGTCAGCCCGATCCCGGACCCGCCGTGGGCCTGGTCGCGGGCGGTGTCGGCGCGGTAGAACCGTTCGAAGATGTGCGGCAGGTGCCCGGCGGCGATGCCTTCCCCGGTGTCGGCGACGGTGATCTGCACCGCAGGTCCGGCTGGCTGGGTGGTGACTGTGACCTCCCCGCCTGGTGGGGTGTGCCGCAGCGCGTTGGACAGCAGGCCGGCGAGCGCCTGGGCGAGCCGGTCCGGGTCTGCGGTCAGCTCCGGCAGGTCGCCGGCGAGGCGGGTGGACAGCCGCACGCTCTTGGCGCCGAAGCCGGGGCGGGCAGCGCGGACGGTGGTGGACACGAGCTCGCTGGCGTCGACCGTGACCGGCTGCAGGGCCAGTTGCCCCTCTTCCGCGCGGGAGACGAGCGCGATGTCGTCGGTGAGCCGCCGCAACCGCGTGGTCTGGCTGGCGAGCACATCCCAGGTGTCCTGGGTGGGGGCGCGTATCCCGTCGGCGAGGCCGTCCAGGTAGGCGTCGAGGGTGGCCAGCGGGGTGCGGAGCTCATGTGCGAGGTCGGCGAGCAGCCGCCGCCTGGTGACCTCGGTGGCTTGCTGGGCGGCGGCCATGGTGTTGAACGCCGCGGCGAGCGTGTCAAGTTCAGGCCCCAGCCCGGCCGGCGGCATCCGGGCGGTGTAGTCGCCGGCCGCGAGGCGGGAGGCGACGGCGGTGAGCGCGCCGATGGGCCGCGACAGGCGGCGGGCGATCAGCAGGCTCACCGCGGCGGCAGTGAGGATGGCGGCAGCAGCCCCGGCGCTGGTCGCGAGTCCGGCCGCGCTGGCGAACGCGTCCTGCAGGTGCCGGGACACCTCCGGGGAGACGGCACCGATCGCCCTGCGGATGTGGGTTCGGAACAGCGGCGGCCCCGCGGCGAACGCGGCCAGGGCGAAGGTGACGCCGCCGGCGGCGACGACAAGCAGCTGCGCGGCGAGCAGCCGCCCAGCCAGGCCGGGGGTGCGGCGGGTCATGCGCCACTGCCCATGCGGTACCCGACACCACGCACCGTCAGCACGAAGCGCGGGCAGTCGGCGTCGTCGCCCAGCTTGCGGCGCAGCCGCATGATGTGCACGTCCACGATGTGCTCATCGCCGAACCAGGCCCCGCCCCACACCTGGTCCACCAGCTGGCGCCGGGTGAAGACGACCCGCGGTCGCGCCGACAGCGTATCGAGCAGGTCGAACTCCAGTCTGGTGAGCTCCACCGGGGCGCCGGCGATGTGCGCCTCGCGGGCCGCGGGGTCGACCACAAGGTCCCCGAACCGGCGCGGCGGTGCGTCGGCGCCCGGCGGCTGCGGGCCGCGCGGGCGGCGCAGCATCGCCTTCACCCGGGCGACCAGCTCGCGCGGGCTGAACGGCTTGGTCAGGTAATCATCCGCGCCAACTGCCAGCCCGATGAGCTTGTCCACCTCCTCGGCACGTGCGGTAAGCATGATCACGTACGCGTCGGTGAACGTGCGCAGCCGCCGGCACACCTCCACCCCGTCGATTCCCGGCAGCATCAGGTCGAGGACCACCACGTCGGGGCGGGCCGCCCGGGCGAGCTCAAGGGCGCGCTCGCCGTCGAGCGCGACGTCGGTGAGGAAGCCATCGCGGGCCAGGTAGTCGGCGACGAGCCTGGCGAGGTGTTCCTCGTCGTCGACCACCAGAGCCCGGGGCCCGCCCGGCCCGCTGGCCCTGCCTGCTCCGGTCATCGCCTGCCCCCCTTTGGACACGGACGCACCGCACGTGATGCGGGCACTTCGCTGGACGCGGACACCGCACTGGGAGCCGGCACCGCCGTTGGTTTGGCGTGCGGGCGTCTGCGCCACCGCGTGCTGGCGTCCTGATCCCATGGTGGCGCACCGGGCGGCCCAGTGCCACGCGTGGCGCGCCCGGCGCCGGCGCTGGAGCGCCGACCCTCAACGCGGCGCGGGCGGCACGTCAGCGGGTCCCGGCGAGCTCGCCACGCAGCCGCCGGTAGGTGTCCTCGTCGATCTCCCCGGCGGCGAGGCGCCGGTCCAGCACTCCAGCAGCGCTGTCGCCGCTGCGACGGGAGTGGCCGCCGGGGAACAGCCGGATGACCGCCCAGACGACGACGCCGAGGAAACTGCCCCACAGCAGCGCCATGAGCAGCCACCCGCCGGCGCTCATTCCGCCGGACCAGCCATATCCGAACATCGGGTCCTCCTTCAGGCCGGGATATGCGTTCGCGAGCCAGCATCGGCGGGCGCCATGACGGGACCGGGCGGGAAACCATGACGTTTCAGTGAAGCCGGACCCAGGCCAGGCCGCCGCCCGGCGGGCAGGTGGCCTTCATCGAAACGTCATCCTCTTGCCAGGGACCGGGCAGGGATAACCGCCCAAGCTGGAACCGATCCCGCACTGCGAGCGGACTGGAGGGCCCTGGCGTGAGGAGCACGGAACCGGCGATGGTGACGGTGGTGACCGCTCCCGCCTGTCATTTCTGCGACGACGCCCAAGCAGCCCTGGCGGGGCTGGCGCAGGAGTACACGATCACGCTCCAGCTGGTGGCGGCGGACAGTCCTGCCGGGCAGGCGCTGCTGCACCGGCACGGAACCGGGATGTTCCCCCTGGTCCTCGTCGACGGGGCCTTCTTCTCGGCTGGCCGACTCCCCCGCCGTAAGCTCGCGCGCCTGCTCGCCGGGCGCGCCGCCGAGCGGGCGGAGGCGAGGTAGCCATGGGCGGCCTGCTGACATCCGGGTCGGTGCTGGCCGCGTTCTTCGCCGGCGGCGTGGCGCTGTTCGCGCCCTGCTGCGTCGTCTTCCTCGCCCCCGGCTACCTGGCCCTTGCGGCGAAGAACCACCGGTGGCGGCTGCTGCCGCTCACGCTGGTGTTCACCGCCGGGCTGGCGCTCGTGCTGGTGCCGATCACGCTCGGCATCAGCCTGATGGCTGCGGCGATCGCGCGGTTCCACGCCCCGATGTACTACGGCGGCGGGACGCTGATGCTGGTCCTGGCCGCGCTCGCGTTGTCCGGCCGGGCATGGAGCATGCCGCGGTTCCTGCGGGCCCCCGACACCAGACAGGGGGACTCGGCGAGCTTCTTCGGCCTTGGCGTGTTCTCCGGGATCGCCTCGTCCTGCTGCGCCCCGGTGCTGGCCGGGGTGATGACCCTGTCGGCCCTGTCGGGCACACCGGGGGGCGGGGTGCTGCTCGGCCTGGCGTATGTGTTCGGGATGGTGTTCCCGCTGCTGGTGATGGCGCTGGCCTGGGACAAGCTCCACCTCAGCGGGCGGAGCTTCCTGCGCGCCCGACCGGTGCGGCTGCGCCTGGCCGGCCACACCATAGTCACCAGCACGATCAACATCGCGGTGGCGGCAGGCTTCGCGGTTATGGGCGGCTTCATCTTCTATCTGGCCGGCGCCGGCCAGATGACCGGCGGCCCCGGCTTCCAGGTCGCCATCGGCCGCGCTCTCGGGCGCCTGTTCCGCCGCGTCGAGGTGTGGACCGCGCCCGTCCCGGAACTCGTCCTGGGCCTGGCGTTGCTCGCCCTGGCCGCCGTGTTCGTGGCCGCGGCCCTGCGCGACCGCGGCCGGGCAGCCCCGGCGAATGAGCCGGGCGTGGGCGCCGGCCCCATGGCCCCCGCTCCGCCACGCCGCCCTGGGCGCCGCACCGCCGCTGATGACGACGGCCTTGTACCCGTGAGGAACCAGCCATGACGACCGCACGGCCTCTTGTGGTCCGCTGCTCTCCTCGGCCTGGGCGGGGTGATCATCGCGGCGATGCTCGCCACCGGCGCCAGTTCCCTTCAAAGCAGCACCGTCCGCCCGGCGCCGGGCTTCACCCTGCCGGACACCAACGGCAAGCTGGTGAGCCTGGCCAGCTACCGCGGGCACGATGTCGTGCTGTACTTCAATGAAGGCGCCGGCTGCGGCGCCTGCTTCTACCAGATGCGCGAGTTCGAGCAGCACGCCACCGAACTCGCCAGGGCCGGCGTCACCATCCTGCCCATCGTGATGAACCCGGCCAGCCAGGTCCGCCAGGAACTGGCCAGCTTCGGGCTGCACACGCCCTACCTCATCGACACCACCGGGACGGTGTCCCGCGCCTACCGCGTGCTCGGCAAGGGCATGCACGCCGGCCTGCCCGGCCACGGCTTCGTCCTCATCGACGCCCGCGGCAACCAGCGCTGGTACGGCGAATACCCATCCATGAACCTGCCGGCCACCAGGCTGCTCAAACAGGTCAAGGCACACCTGGGCACCTGACGCGGCGCCGCCTGCCCAAGGAGGACATCGCCATGACCGTACCGGGCACACGGCCCGACAGACGCCGTGACCGCCCCGCCGACGCCCGGAAACTGCCCGCTGCGCAAGATGCTCGGCTACTTGCCGAGGTCGTTGCACAGGCCCTCGATGACAAGCCAGCGCGACCCGCCCCCGCGCCTGTGTTCTGCACCGGGCTGAACCCGCGCTGGCTGCTTGAACCGCTGCGCGGCCAGGCAGTGGCCGGACTGGTGGACTCGGCCGGCGGGGAGGTGTTCGAGTTCAGCGGTGAGGCGGCTGCGCGGCTCGCCGACGAGGAAACAAGCCTGTGGGTTCGCGGCCGGGGCATTTCGCGGCGCTGTCGCGCCGCCCGATCGCGTGGGCCGGCTGGCCGCGTCGTGCCAACCGGGCCAGCCGCCGGCTGGCCAACGTCACCTCGACATCGATCATCCGCGACCAAATCCCACCGACGCCGAAGCTGGGCCGGTGAAGGTGCCGAAGGTGGCGGTCGCCGCCGCCCAGTGGCGGCCAATGGGACCAGCGCCGCTCCCGAAGGTTACAGTTCGGACCGAGTGCCGACGGTGTTGGGGATGAAGGCGGTCGGAAAGAGGCGTTCGGCGAAGACCGCTGGGCCGCCCAGCCGGTGCAATGAGCGCCGAGGATCACGCGCGGCGCACCTTTGAACCGTTGTTGCCGGAGGTCTTATAGCCGGATCACTTGCCGGATGGTGGTTGCCACCTCGGCCAGTGTCTCGTCGCCCCCGGCCTCGGAGGTGCGCGCGGCGTGCAGGACGCAGTGGCGCAGGTGGTCGTTGAGCAATCCGGCCGCCACCTCCTGCAGCGCCCGGGTCGCTGAGGCGACCTGGACGACCACGTCGGGACACCAGCTGTCGGCCTCGATCATCTTCTGCAGGCCGCGTACCTGGCCCTCGACCTTGCGGAGCCGGGCCAGGTAGTCCGCCTTGCCGCAGGCGTAACCCCGGACGGAACGCTGCGTGGAGCCGGTCCGTGGCGGTGGGCTGCATCCGCGAGCGTGCCCCGGGGCTGTGGTGGTGGCCGTCATCGCCCGCCCCCGGCACCGGTGGGGGCGTGGTGGATGTCCGAGGCGATCAGGTCGCGCAGCCGCTGGTAGTCCTCGGTGTCGATCTCGCCCCGGGCCAGCCGCTCGTCCAGGATGCGCCGGGCGTCCTCGCCGCGGTGCTCAGGGTCGGGCCGGCGGGTGGCGTTGGTGATCAGCGCGTACACTGCCCAGATCAAAAGGCCCCAGAACGCGATCATGCCGGCCCACATGAGGGCGACCTCCCAGAAAGGCCAGCCGCCGCCGTTCCAGAACATCATCACGACCATCTCCTCTGCGCCCGGGGCTTCCCGGGCCACTGCCACCAGGGTCCGCCCTCATACCCATGGGGGGAAGGGCCATCGGTCCTATCAGCAGGTGACCTACGGCTCGCCCGGTGACGGCGATCGTCCCTGCCCCCAAGGGGTATCCGGGGCGGATTGTGGCATCAGTGGTATTTGCGGCATTGGCGCCACACCAAGGTGGCTCGTACCTGCCACGCTCGGCGTGAACAGCCGAAACGAAGCGGATCACGTCGAGAGCCTGATCGGAGGAAAGTTGTGATGAACCGCAAGCGGATCGCCGGGAAAGTCAGCGTGGTGGTGGTGGCCGTGGCCGGCCTTGCGGCCGGCCTGGGAATCGCCGCCTGCGGGTCCACCGCCAGCCCAGCGGCCGGGTCCTCCGCGCACCCGGCCGCCGTGGCAGGCACGCCCGGTGGCGCGGCGTATTCGTACTACCGCTCCATGATGGGCAGGTATAACGGCGGCTCGATGATGGGCGGCGCTGGCGTGCCGGGCTGGATGATGGGCGCGGCGGGTTACCGGTGGATGATGGGCGGCGTCAGCGCGCCGGGCTGGATGCGGGGCGGGCACCTGCCCGGCGCCATGATGGGAACCGGCACCGACCCGGGCAAGCTCATGGGCAGGCTGTGGGCCAACGCCCCCGGGCCGCGGGTCAGCCCCGCACAGGCCACCCGGCTCGGCAGCCAGATCCCGGCCGGTGCCCGCATCAACCGGGCCAACCGCACCATCGCCTTCTCGGGCAGCACCGTTGATCTGGCCGTCCTCGCCAGCCCGTCCGGCGGGCCCGACGAGAGGTTCCGCGCCGCTGGCATGGTCAACCCAGCGATCATCGTTAAGGCTGGATCCCGGGTCAGCATCCAGGTGATCAACGCCGACCCTGACACCGCGCACGGCCTAGTGATCACCGCTAGCCAGGCCCGGTCCTCGTGGATGCCGATGATGACCGCCAGCCCCGCGTTCACCGGCTCCGCGCTGTGGTTCCTCGGCAACCCAACCACTAGCGGGATGCACGCCGGCACCCTCACCTTCACCGCCACCCCCGGCACCTACACCTACCTGTGCCCCGTGCCAGGGCACTCCCAAAAAGGCATGGCAGGCTCATTCACCGTCACCGGCACCGGGTGAGCCGTCACGACACCACCTTCCGGCTGGCACTTGAGGCCCGCGGCTGGCGGTACGGGATGGCGGTCAAGGGCACCACCAGCGCAGTATCAGCGCTGGTTGCCCAGCTCACCGAGGAGCAGGAATACCTGGCCTTCCTGCTGGGCCAGCCGATAGCAGGCGACATCGGCATCGGCCGGCCCGCGCAGGCGCTCACCATTGCGGATGTCGAACCTGCTGCCGTGCCGTGGGCAGGTCACCACAGCCGACTCGACCTCACCGCCGGAGAGCGGTGCTCCGGCGTGAGGGCACAGGTCGGCGATCGCGTACAGTCTCCCAGCCACTTGGTACACGGCCAGCGGGCCGACCGGCGTGTCGTCGGCACGGAAGACCAGCCCTAGGCGCCCAGCCGCGTCGGCGATCTCGAACAGCGGGAACCGGCGCTCGCGCTGATCCGTTCGGTGTGCCAGCCGGTCACGCAAGCGCGGCAGCAGCGCCCCGCGGTTGGTGACCAGGTCGCAGCCCGACCGCTGGGCAGCGACCCACAGCTCGCGGTCCGGGATCCCCAGGTAGCCGACCACCAGCGCATCGGGCCAATGGGCCCGCCAGGCGTGCACCCGGTCCAGCGCGCCGGGGAGGTGCAGGTCGATAACGGCGACGGCTGGCTGCTGCCCGACGGCCCCGCCGTCCTCTGGACCAGCAGGAGGGGGCGCACCCAGGCCCGGCCACCCGTCTGTGGCGTCGGCGACGGTCATTCCCTGGTCGTGCGCCAGTTGGCGCAGCCGCCGGCCGATGAACAGGTCATCGGAGAGCATAACGAGGACGCCGGCTCGTCCCGGCCGCCTGGCCACCACCTCCATCACCCCTTCCAGGCACGCCGCATCGGACGGCACGGCGGGTCGCTCCGGCGATGCGGCAGCCTCGCCGGATGACCTCGGCCTCCGATGGGAACTCAGATGAACAGCGTGATATCGGCCTTGGCGGCCATGTCGATGAAGCTGGCCGCGCCGAGGGTTGGCTGAAGGCCGTCGATGAAGTCATCCCCGGTAAGGCCGTACAGGTCCATGGTCATCTGGCAGGGATGCAGGCGCACACCTACGTCGAGGGCCATCTCCAGCAGTTCGGTGATGCTGGCTACCTTGTGCTGCTGGGCGAGTTTCTTGATCATCATGGTGCCCATGCCGCCGAAGTGCACCTTGCCCAGCTTCAGGTGGTCGGTGCCGCCCCGGTCCACGAGCGACTCCGCCTTCTGCATCCAGTTCTTGCCGGTGATCCGCTTGTTGTTGCGCTGGAGCACCCGCAGCCCCCAGAACGTGAAGAACACGTCGACCTCCAGGCCGGAGGCGGCGCCCGTGGTGGCCAGGATCATGGTCGGCCAGACCCGGTCCAGGTCACTGCTCCAGCAGATCATCGCAAGCCGCTTGGGGTGGTCCTGCTCGGCGGCGGCGTCGGTGGTGTCCATGGCACGTGTCTCCTTATCTCTTATCTCTGGGTTGGTGGCGGTGCGGCTGCTTCGGCACCGCCAGGTCATGCGGTCCGGGAACCCCACAGCCGGTTCAGTCAGCACAGCGGTAGCAGCGGATGTCGCGTTCGGTAATGAGGGCCCGGTAACGCGCGAAGGCGGCCGGGCTGTCCAGCAGGTGCTCACGTTCGTCGGCCAGCGCGGTGGGCCGGACCCGGGCCATCCAGCCGGCCCCGTAAGGGTCGCGGTTGGCGATCGCGACGTCGGCCGCGAACGCGGCCTCGTTGACTTCCAGCAACTCGGCCATGAGAGGGGTCGGGAACGGCCCCACCCACTTCGCGCTCTCGATCACCGCCAGCGACCGCCCGCGCGCGTAGCTGCGGCCGGTCTTCTTCCAGCTGACCTGGACCATCCGGCCGCCCATGGTCTGGGCCACGTCGGTCATGCCCAGCACGGCGGTTTCGTCCTCCAGCCGCACCCAGACGTGCATCTCCACGTCGTACAGGAGGTTCTCCGGTATGACGCACCCGTGCCAGAGCAGGTCAGCCATTCCCCTTACCCGCCACACTCGATTCCCTGGTCATCGAGGAACCGCCGGTAGTCCTCGATCCCTTCCGGGCCGGAGGCGAGGTCAGGGGCTTCCGCGTCCCAGTCCATGGGCCGCAGCCGGGCGACCCACCCGTCCCCGTAGGGGTCGGAGTTGATCAGGCTGGGCGAAGCGGCCAGCGCCGCATTGACTTCCACGATCTCGCCGCTGACCGGTGCCGGGACCGGCCCGACCCACTTGCCGCTTTCCACCGTGGCGATGTTGCGGCCCTTGGCGACCACCTTGCCGGGTGCCTTCGGGGTCACCGCGATGATGGTCTTCGCCAGGTTCTGGGCGACGTCGGTCATCCCGACCGTCACCAGGTCGCCGTCCCGCCGGGCCCACACGTGCTTGGAGACCACGTAGTAGAGGTCTGCGGGAAGGTTGCAGTCATTGACCAGTGGCACGGCCTTGCCCTCCTGTTCGCTGCTGCTCGTGCTCGGCCATCAGGTGATGGACGAGCATGTCCAGGGCGACCATCCGGATCTCCCGCTCGAAGCCGGCCAGGAAGTCCGGGTCGCGGGTGCCCTTCCTGACCGCGTGTTCGTACCGGGCGCCGCAGCGGGGGCAGGTGATCTGGTAGAAGGCCTTGCCGTGGCGCTCGGATGTGCCGACCGCGTCACCGTGCTGCTCGCCCAGGTGGGCATGGAGCGCCCGCGGCCCCGCCTCGAACTCACACCAGGGGCAGTTCATGGCCGCACCACGGCCGCCGCGGCAGCGGCCAGCTCCTCGATGAAAGCCAGCAGGCCCGCACCGGCGGCGGTCAGGCCCACCTGGTCGGCGTCGGCCGGGCGGGCCACCAGCCCGGCCTGAACCAGGTCGTTGACCGCCTCCCAGGCCGCGACCCGCGGACATCCGAGCGCCCCGGCCAGGTCCGCGGACGATTGCTGCGCGTCCCTGAGCAGATCGAGTACCCGCCACCCAACCGGGTCGGTAGCCGCGCGGAGGGCGCGGCGCACGAAGATCTGCGCTGCCTCCCGCTCCAGCCCTTCGGGCAAGCCTGGCTCGGCCGGCCCCTCGCGCCCCGGTTCGATGGCAAACCGGTCGAGCCGTTCGAGGGCCGCCACGACCGCGCGGAGCCGGCCTCCCAGATTCTTCCCGGCGGCTTCCATGTCCAGCCCCATGCGGTCCCTCCGAACCTGTCCCTAGACGGTCTCAAGGACGGGTGCCGGCCGGCGGCGCGCTTGGTCGACCAGCTCGATGAGGTCGAGGACCTTGATGCGCTCGGAGTTGCCGGTGGTCTTGACCGCTTCGGTGTACATGACGAAATCCTTGGGGCAGGCCACCACGAGGTAGTTCACGCCCACCGCCACCGCTTCGCGGATGCGGTTTTCGCTCGGCTCGCCGTCACCCGGGCCATCCGTCATCCAGATCCTGCCGCCACCGGCCCCGCAGCAGAACGTGTTGAGGCCGTGCCGGGGCATTTCCGTCAGCTCGCAGCCAAGCGAGCGCAAGACCCGGCGGGGCGGGCCGGTCAGCCTGTTATGCCGGGCCAGATAGCAAGGATCGTGGTAGGTAACTTTCAGGCCCAGCGGCTCGACCTGGATCGATCCGTCGCCGAGCAGCCGCTCGAGCAGCTGCGAGTAGTGCACGACCGGCTTGTCCAGGCCGTAACTTGGGTACTCGTTGCGCAGGGTGTTGAACGAGTGGGGGTCGGTGGTAAAGATCTCCTGGAAGCTGGCCTTCCTGAACTCCTCCATGTTGTGCCCCGCGAGCATCTCGAAAAGGCCCTCTTCACCCACCCGGCGCACGTCGTTGCCGTCGTCGTGCTCACCGTCAAACAACAGCCCGAAGTCAACGCCCGCGTCGCGCAAAATGTGGGCCAGCCGGCGCGACAGCACCTGCAAGCGCTCGTCGAAGGACGCGAAGTCACCGACGAACCACAGGTAGCGCACCGGTTCGCGGCGCGCGTCCTTGACCGTGAAGCCAAGTTCACGGGTCCACCGCGCACGCATGCGGCCCGATTTGCCGAAGGAGTTCCCTTGCTGGGCATCGGCTTGCAGGACCTGCTGGACCGCCGGCTCGATGCGCCCCTCGTCGACCAGCCGGCGCCGGAGGTGAACGATGGTGTCCACGTGCTCGATGTCCACCGGGCACTGCTCGACACACGCCCCGCAGGTGGTGCAGGACCAGACGGTCTCCTGGCTGACCACATCGGGGACCAGCGCCGGCGGAACCGCCCTCTCCGCCGGGCTGTCGGCTGGCGGGCCGCCATGTGCCGCGTCCGGCCCGCCTTGCGATCCCACCAGGCGGGCACCCGACGACATGAGGTGGTCCCGGAGATCCATGATGAGCAGCTTCGGCGATAGCGGCTGGCCGGAGTTCCAGGCGGGGCAGGCGGCCTGGCAGCGCCCACACTCGGTGCAGGTCAGCGTGTCAAGCAGCTGCTTCCAGGACAGCTGCTCGATCTGCCCTGCGCCGGGCGCCCCCGGGGTGGTGGGCAGATCCCCCAGCGCCCCCAGCGCCCGTGGGCGGCGCGAGAAGGCGATGTTGAGCGGCGCAAGGAAAATGTGCAGGTGCTTGGAGTGGGCGACGAAGACCAGGAAGCCCATGATCACGGCGATGTTGGCCAGCAGGAAGAAGGTCTCCAGGCCGGCGTTCGAGCCCGTCCCGAGAGGCCGCAGCAGACGGCCGATGCCGCGCGAGGCGAACGCCGCCGGGCCATAAGGGAAGTCACCGGTGTTGACCTGTGCCGCCCGGTAGCCGAGCAACGTGATCATCACCGCCGCGATCATCAGCAAGGTGATCCAGGCAGCGCGCGTGTGGGAGCCATAGAAGCGGGACTTCCTGCCCCGGCGGGACGGCGACTCCACCACCCGCGTTACGCAGAAGACAATGACGCCGGCAAGCACCACGACCGCGAACAGGTCCTCGATGAAGCCCAGCGCTGCCCAGTGCCCGATCGCCGGGATCGCGAAGGCCTTACTCACGAACGTGTCACCGAAGGCTTCGACGATCGTGACGAGCAAGATGATGAAGCCCCAGAACACCAGGGCGTGCGGCAGCCCCGACCGCCAGCGCTTGAGAAGCTTCCGCTGCCCAAGCACCTCGGCGAGTTCCGCGCCCAGGCGGGGCAGCACGCCGTTCACGCGCCCCGGGGCGGGCGCGCCGGACCTGACCAGGCGGGCCAGCCACAGCAACCGCCAGGCCGCCAGGCCCAGCCCGGCGAGCGTGATCGCCGCACCAAGCGCAATCCGGATGAGCACTGGTTCCTCCTGGGCGCTAGGTCTTCTTGGTGACCCGGTCTGTGCGAGGGGTCCGTTGAGCGAACAAAGAAGACTCCCCTACACACCATTGGGACGGGCGCCTGCCGCGCCTGCGGGTCTTGTCATCGGCTCAGTCTCTCCGTGAGCGCGGGAACCAGGTCGAACAGGTCCACGGTCGTGCCGTAGTGAGCGACGTTGAAGATCGGCGCGCCCGGGTCCGTGTTACAGGCGATGATGAGCTCGGCGCCGCGCATGCCCTCCAGGTGCTCGGGGGCGCCCGAGATGCCGAACGCGAGGTAGGCCTTTGGCTTTACCTTCAGGCCCGACTTTCCGACCTGGCGGGTCTTCGGGAGCCAGCCCGCGTCCACCACCGGGCGGGAGGCCGAAAGCGGGACACCGAGGGCGTCGCCGAGTTCGGCCACCAACTCCAGGTTGTCGCTGGACTCAATGCCCCGCCCGACCGAGACGAGCACGTCGGCGGCGGTGATGTCCACGTCGCCCCCCTGCGGCTCCACCACCTGCTGCAGGGTCATCCGCAGCGAGTCCAGCCCGGCCGGCGGCGCGACGTCGACCACCTCGGGCACGCCCCCACCCTCGCCGGCCGCGGCGGGGAAC
>WNGL01006480.1_pt1 | contig 23821 bp, 21 predicted proteins | sample 5400591 | NCBI WGS metagenome assembly WNGL01 (sample SAMN13153377, study PRJNA577476) | soil metagenome | isolation source: 80 cm soil or saprolite under Garry oak tree replicate 1 | place: USA:California | collected 2016-06-15 | reverse complement strand
GCCCGGAGGAAGGATTTCGCCAGCTCAACCCGAAGTAGATGGTCACCAGAAGAGGAAGTTCCAGGATCGCCGCCGATCGGAAGTACACCGGCAGCAGCGCCTCGAGCGCCAGCGCCAGGATTGCCACCCAGACGATGGTCCCGGCGTAATACTTATGAACTTCTATGTACTGGTCGAATTGGGTGTGGATTTCCACTTTGGCCTTTAGTATTTGCTGGTCACGGATTGTCCGGCGTTTCCGGAGCTGGCTCTGTCACCGGGGCCTCAGGCTTCGGTTCGGTTGCGGGGGCCTCGGGCTTGGGCTGTGCCACAGGCGCCGCCGGTTTGGGCGGTAGTGTGGGTACCACAGGTTTGGGTTTGGGCGGTCGTGTGGGCGCCGCAGGTTTGGGTGGGGTCACCGGAGCCGCAGCTTTTGGCGGTGCCGCAGGAGCTGCGGGTTTGGGCGGCGCCGCCGACGCAACCGGAACCGCCACGGATTTATCCGCATCCTTGCGGAAGTTGAATTCTTGCCGCGTGAGCAGCACCAGGACTTCCTCGAGGCCGTCCAGCCGCGCCGCAGGCTTCACCGATATTTTTAGGAAGGGGCTGTGACGATCCGGTTGCACTTGCAGAACCGTACCGACGGGCAAATCCTTTGGGAAGATCCGATCCTGTCCCGATGTGAGTATCCTCTCGCCGGGCTCGACTTTAACCTCATTGCTGATGTATTCGAGTCCCAGCAGCGGTTCGCCCGTGCCACGCACCGGCCCTTGAGCACGCGACTCTCCTAGGAGTGCGCCCACGCCGCTTTCCTTGTCGGTAAGCAGGAGCACTTGTGACGTGTCCGGATAGACGGCAAAAACCTTTCCGACCACACCCTCCGGAGTGATCACTCCCATATCGCGTCGCACGCCATCTCGTGATCCCCGACTGATGAAGACCATATGGCTGGCCCGATCAGGGCTTGCACCGATCACGCGCGCCGCCAGCATTTGCACTTCGGCGTGGGCATCGCGAAATCCGAGCAAGCCTGCGAGACGATCCGCTTCCGCCGCGCGGCTTTCCAGCTGAGCATTGCGCATTCTGAGCGCGGCGACCTCGGTGCGGACTTGATCATCCTCCTCGCGCAGATGCCGCAGGGCTATATAGTTATTCCAGAGGCCCCGAGCTCCATCCACAGACCACGCCGCGCCCCGCCCCAAAGGGGAGACGCTCTCGATGGCCCACACGCGAATGAGCCGCACCTGCTGCCCACGCCTGATCTGAAGCGCGAGGAGCAGGATCTGAGCCGCAATAGCGGCCGCGAATAGAGTCAGAGATCGATGGCGTGAAGGAATGGGCAAGGTGATCTCTCGTTTCGCTTCTGGATTGTGGTCGAGTTCTGAACCGTCCGGCTAATCGCCCGATCGCTGTGGACTAATTGCCCTCACCTGATCGCCCTCTATCTAATCGATCGACACCAAACGAAGCAGGCGGAAATCGCTAAGCATCTTCCCTGTGCCCAGCACCACAGACGCCAGCGGATCATCCGCAATGGAAACGGGCAAGCCGGTCTCTTCCCGAATGCGCTTGTCCAGATTCTTGATCAGCGCGCCGCCGCCGGTTAACACAATCCCTCGGTCACTGATGTCGGCGGAAAGCTCCGGAGGAGTGCGCTCCAGGGCCACCCGAATGGCATTCAAGATGGTCGAGACACACTCGGAAAGCGCCTCGCGGATTTCGCTGTCGTCGATGGTGACGGTGCGCGGCACGCCCTCGATCAAATTGCGCCCCTTGACCTCCATGGTCAGCGGCTTCTCCAGAGGATAGGCGGATCCGATCTCCATCTTGATCTGTTCCGCCGTGCGTTCGCCGACCAGCAGGTTGTATTTGCGCTTCAGATAGTGCATCACGGCTTCATCCATCTCATTGCCGGCGACGCGCACCGACCGCGAATAAACAATTCCGCTCATGGAAATAACGGCAATGTCCGTGGTGCCGCCGCCAATATCCACGACCATGTTGCCGGAGGGCTCCTCGATGGGTAACCCGGCGCCGATGGCCGCCGCCATGGCCTGTTCCACCAAATAAACTTCGCTGGCCCTGGCGCGATAGGCGGAGTCCTGGACCGCGCGTTTTTCTACGGGGGTAATTTCGCTGGGCACGCCGATGACGATGCGGGGGTGAACCAGAACACGGCGATTGTGCGCTTTCTGGATGAAGTAGGTGAGCATCTTCTCGGTCACTTTGAAGTCCGCGATCACTCCATCCTTCATAGGCTTGATGGCCACCACATTGCCGGGCGTGCGGCCCAGCATTTCCTTGGCCTCGCGCCCGACCGCGACCACTTCGCTCGTATTCTTGTTAATGGCCACAATCGATGGTTCGTTGACCACGATGCCCTTGCCCTTGGCGAAGACCAGCGTGTTTGCCGTGCCCAAATCGATGGCCAGATCGGAAGAAAGCAGGCTGAAGACGGAGCGAAGGTTGTACCCGTTTTTACTGAACATTGCCATTTCCGGGCCGTTTCCGGCCGCGGCTCCCCTTTGCCGGCGACACAGTTGCTATGGAATCACAATCGGCACGCGTTTGATAGCCGTACCGCCGCGACGATTCTGCCCGGTCACCACGATCTCATGACTGCCACGCGGGAGCGGCTGCGTGAAATAGCGGAAATGGCCGTCGCGCTGGATGTCCGCCACGGCTTCCCCATTGATAATCAGCGCCGCATTGGGCTCTGTGCGCCCCATGAGCTCCACCACGCTTCCATGTAATTCCGTGCCGTCTACTTCCAGGAGCATCTCTTCGGTTTTGCCCTGGCTGATCAGTGTGAACTTAAAAGCATCCGCCGGCGCGCTCTCTTTTTTGTGCGCGTCGATCGCGGTTACGCTCCAATAATAATCGCCGGGATCGAATCCGCTCAGGTCGGCGCTTGTGCCGGCGACCACCTTTGCGGCGGCGATGCGCGTAAACATGGAATTCGCGCTCACGCGCAAACTGTAGCTGGCCGCCTCAGAAACGGCGGCCCAGGCGAAGTGCACCGTGGCGTGTTTGGGATCTGCTTCGATCAAGGGCTGAAGGTTCAAAGGCGCCGTCAAGCTGGGAGGCGCGAGCACGTTCGTCTTTGTCACCGCGCCGCTCGTGGCATTATACGTCACACGTTCCCACTCGCCGATGGCGACGTGCTGATTGCCCACTTGCATGTCCGCCTTGCCCGCGGAAACCGTGATCTGGTTTTCAGTCGTAGCAGGATCTGTGCGAACCGCGGCCCGGCTGTTTTCCTGCAGGGACGCTCTGGCATTGGCGAAAGAAACCTCGGCCCGGGATCGCGGCGATTGCCACGTCCCGGTGGCCAGGTCTACCGCGCCGGAACTGATGTGCACGGCCACGCTGGTCGATTGATCGCGGTCAATGTAGTTCTGTTCCACCGTGACGAAGGAATTCGACTTGATCGTATAGGTTGTGCCGTCCACAAATGTGAGTCTGGCAGCGCCGTCATCGCCGGTGCGAATCAGATCTCCTTTATCGAGCGTGGTACGGTAATCGGCATTTTCCCAGGTGACGGAATTGGCGCGTTTGATTTCCACCTTACCGTCGAGATTAACAAAACGGGCCTGGTTCTGCGCCAGCGCAGCGGCGTTGTTTGGAGCGACGCTCAGGCTATGCGAGAGGCGGTCCATTGCGGAGACCAGCCAAGCGGGACGAGCTACGTACACTCCGGCGCATAGAATGACCAGCGCCAGCATGGCGTAGACGATCACGGTTCGGTAGGTGATCGCCGTCCAGTAAACCTCGATGGCCGGCCCCTTGCCATGTTTCACAGCACCGGGTTGTCGCGGATTGTTCATGAAAAATGTGGTTTTTGCGCTAGTTTTGGAATCTAGCACACGGTCTGGGGTGTCGCAAGGCAGCGGCCGCAGGGTGTTTCCGCCCTGCAACATGGGGGGCCCACGCCAATTGCGAGCATACCAAGAGCACGCCGCCTCTCAGGCATTATGGAATGCGGATTTCGCGTTTGAGCCCAGGGCCAAGCTGCCCTATAATGACCCTTTCAGACCAAGAATCCATGCACGCCGTCGTGGTCGGGATCCCCCCTGCGTGCTAGCAAGGTGGCCGTAACCAGTGTTCAAATCACTACATAAGAAGAACCTAGGCGTTCGTATCATGCTCGGGGTCATCGTCGGGCTGCTCGGCGTGGGTATGCTTCTGTATCTGATCCCCGGCCAGGGCACCGAGAGCGTCTCTGCCGCTGATGTGGTGGCGACAGTAGATGCTCAATCGATAACCGTTACCGATATTCGCGCCCAGTTGTCGCGCATTGAGCGTAGCGGCACCATACCTGCCGCTCTGGAACCTTTATATGCGCAGCAGGTCCTCAACGAGCTCGTGTTCCAGAAAGAGCTGGCGCTCGAAGCCAGACAACTGGGACTGACGGTCACCGACCAGGAACGCGCCGAGCGCATTCGGCGGTTGATCCCCGCGGCATTTGTGGGCGGCGCCTTCGTGGGTAACGATCAATACGCGGCGCAAGTGGAAGCAAGTTCAGGCATGGGCGTTGCGGAATTTGAGGATCTGGTCGGGCAGGGCTTGCTGGAGGAGAAATTCCGCGAACTCGTGACCGACGGGATGAGCGTGTCGCCGGCGGAAGTCGAGCAAGAATTCCGGCGGCGCAACGACAAGATCAAGATCAGTTATGTAGTCATCAAACCCGAGGATTTGCAGTCCAAAATCGAAGCCAGCGACGCCGACCTATCGGCTTATTTCGACAAGAACAAAGCCAGATACGCCATGCCGGAGCGGAGAGTCGTGCAGTATGCGTTTCTCGATCTCGAGCAGCTTCGGCTGCATGCCAATATTCCTCAGGATCAGATCCGCAACTATTACGACCAGCATATCGAAAGTTACAAATTGCCGGACCGCGCTCATGTGGCGCACATTTTATTCAAGACCGTGGGCAAGACCGACGCGGAAGCCGAAGAGATCCGCAAGAAGGCTGAAGATGTGCTGAAAAAGGCCAAGGGCGGCGCGAATTTCGGCGATCTGGCCAAACAATATTCCGATGACACTACCAAAGATAAGGGTGGCAATCTCGACTGGATTGTGCGAGGGCAAACCGTATCCGAATTCGAGCAAGCGGCTTTCAGCCTGCCGATCGGTTCGATTTCCGATCTGGTGAAAACGCAGTATGGATTCCACATCATCAAGGTAATTGACCGTCAGGCGGCCCGCACGCAGACGCTCGATGAGGTGTATCCGCAAATTCTGGGCACGCTGCAGGAAGAGCAAGCGCAGCGCGCGGCCGACGAACTTTCCGCGCAAATTTCTGCCGAAATCCGCCGCTCGGGCCGCGTTTCCATCGATGATTTGGCCAAAAAGTTCAACTTGAAATTGGGACAAACGCCGCCGCTTGAAGCCAACCAACCCCTCCCGGAGGTCGGCAATTCGCCGGAACTTACCGAGACAATTTTCCGCCTGCGCCCGGGCGACGATAGCGCTCCGATACGCACCGACAAAGGCCACGTGGTCATCTCTGTAAAAGAAGATCAGCCTGCGCATCCGGCGACGCTTCCCGAAGTTCGCGATCGCGTTTTAGCTGATTACCGGCGCGAGAAAGCCGCCGACCTGGCAAAGAGCCGGGCGGAAGAACTGGCGCGGCGAGCCAAAGCCGGTGAGGACTTGGCAAAAGCAGCCAAGGCCCTGGGACTCGAAGCAAAGACCAGCGATCTTTTCGCTCGCACTGGCTCCGTAGCTGACCTGGGCGGCGCGTCGCAGCTCGGTTCGGCTTTTAGCCTCGCCGCCGGGCAGACCAGCGATGCGGTTTCTCTGGGCGCAAATTGGGCCGTTTATCGCGTGCTCGAAAAGCAGCCGGCGAATCCCGCGGATCTTGCCAAGCAACAGCAGGACATTCAACAGCAACTCTTGGATGCGCGGCGCACCATGGCCTTTGAGGCTTTCCGCACCGCTCTCGACAATCGCATGAGGCAGGAAGGCAAGTTGAAGTTAAACGTCGAAAACCTCAAGCGCCTCACCGCCCCGTCGAATTCCTGAAGCGTTTCAGACGCAATCTGGATAACGATCGCTCCGGGACGATTGAGGGATTTGCCTTGCTCCAAAGACGGGCATTGGAAAAATTCGCCGCTTCACTTTTCGCGCAAAATGATCTCGCCCGAGCCGATCCACTGATCGTTCAGCCAGAGCCGGTAGCGAAACGATCCGGGCTTTGTGCCGGGACGGGGAGTTCCGCTCAGCAGACGCATGCCGGCGGGAGCCTGAAAGATATTCGAGGCAAAGGGAGAACGGTTGGCGTCGAATTCGATTTTCAACTGGCCTTCTCCGGCGACCCAGGCCACCTGGTCGGAGGGCCCAATGACCATCGCCTGCGGAATCACTCCAACTAAAATCGTTTTTTCAGCCATGGCCGCGCGCCTTTTGTGACGGGGCGTGAAGATAACACAGTCTGAATTTCGGGCAAGCGATTTTCGAAAGCGAAAAGAACCTCAGGATGCTCCCCCTGTCCCTTGGGTCAGTCGCTTCTTTTGCAACTCATTTGTGCGAATCGCTTGACGCCCTCCAAGGTTGCGCCTACACTGAATTCATCAAACAATTCAGAGCGCGCCGACTGTCGTGTGTCCCTGCGCTCAGAAAGAACTCCGCAGTTCATGCGGGTTCGAGAGGTAGGGCATGGCATTCGGTTGGATTACTCTGAAAAGCGGCGACCGCATCTCCGTGGTACGTTCCTTTCCTTTTTTCGCTGTTCATCTGGCCTGCCTGGCGGCATTCTTTTTGAAATTCCACTGGTCCTATTTGATTGTTTGCCTGGCGGTTTATTACATTCGCATGTTCTTCGTGACGGCGGGATATCACCGCTATTTTTCGCACCGCTCGTTCAAAACGAGCCGGGCCTTTCAATTTGTGATGGCGTTTATGGCGACGATGTCCACGCAGAAGGGCGTGCTCTGGTGGGCCGCCAATCATCGCCATCACCATCGCTATTCGGACACCGACGACGACCTGCACTCTCCTACCTTGCGTGGATTCCTCTGGTCGCACGTGGGATGGATCTTATCCGACCGTTATAACCATACGAGGGCCGAGCTGATCGGCGATTTCAATAAATATCCCGAGTTGCGCTGGCTGAACAAATACCACGTCGTGCCACCCGTCGTTCTCGCAGTCGGCATGTTCCTGGCCGGCGGCTGGGGCCTGCTCGTATGGGGCTACTGCATCAGCACGGTGATCCTATGGCACAGTTCGTTCACGGTTAATTCGCTCTCGCACATTTTTGGCCGGCGCCGCTACCCGACCACGGATACCAGCAAGAACAATGCGCTGCTCGCGCTACTTACCATGGGCGAGGGCTGGCACAACAACCATCATCACTACATGGCCTCCGCGCGGCAGGGCTTTTTCTGGTGGGAAATTGACGTCACCTACTATCTTTTGAAAATGCTTTCGTGGTGCGGAATTGTGTGGGAGTTGCGCCAGCCTCCGCGGCACGTCTTGCTGGGCGCCGAAGCACCGCAAACCGTGGCCACGGATTAACACCCCTAATTTTCATCCCACTTCTGTTCCCTTCTCGTCGAGCAAGTTGCCGATCGCTTCCAGGATTTTGCGCGCGGAGATGCCGAAGGCATCCAGCAACTCCTCGGGCTTGCCGGAATGCGGCACGCGGTCTACGGCCAGGCGTCGAACCGCCGTTAGCGGCACGCCGGCCTCGGCCAGTTCGGTAACGACGGCTTCGCCCAAGCCGCCTTCCGCGTAATGATCCTCCACGGTAACGAGCCGGCCGCCGGTCGCTCGGACGTGTTCGCTGAGCGCAGCGGTGGCGAGAGGCTTGACGCAGTAAAGATCGAGCACGCGAACGCCGATTCGGCGCGATTTGAGTTCATCGCAAGCCTTGAGCGCTTCGTAAACCGTCACTCCCGCGCCGATCACGGTGACGCGATCGTTTGCGCTTTGCCGCAGCACCTTCAGGCCGGGCACGGGAAATTTCTCGCTGGCGCCATACAAGACCGCCATTTTCGGCCGAGACGTTCGCAGATAACAAATTCCCGCGCGGCGCGCCATCTCTTCGGTCAACCGTTCCGCGGAAACGCCATCGCTGGGATAAAAAACGGTCGCGCCGGGAATGGCGCGGAACATGGCTAAATCCTCGAGAGCCATTTGCGACGGCCCGTCCTCGCCGATGGAAACGCCGCAGTGGGAGCCGCACAGCTTTATGCTGCTGCGGCTGATGCCAGCCATGCGCACCTGGTCATAGGCGCGCGAAAGGAAGCAAGCGAAGGTCCCGATAAACGGCACGAGACCCTGCGCAGCCATGCCCACACCCAGCGACACCATGTTTTGTTCTGCGATGAATCCTTCAATGAGCCGGTCGGGAAACGCTTTTTGCAGCGTTTCCGTAAAGGTGGAGTTTTTCACGTCGCCATCTATAGCGTAAACCTTGGGATTTACCGCCGCCAGATTTTTCAATCCAACGCCAAATGCTTCGCGGGTGGCGACGCTTTGCCCGAGTTTGTAATCGGGCGCGGCGGCGGCGGGAAAATTCTCGGGCGGCACGGGAAGCGGCTTGTGCTCGTAAGACCGGCCCGTGTCTTTTTGTACGGGCGGCACGGGACCGAGTTCGGCAAGCGCTTTTTCGAGCTGCTCGGACGAGAGCGCCTTGCCATGCCAGCCGTCCTTGCCGGAAAGAAAGCTGATACCGTGACCTTTATCCGTGCGGGCGATAATGGCGAACGGTTTTCCGCGCGTGGCCCGCGCATGATCGAGCGCGCCAACGACCGCGGCGAGATCGTGCCCGTCAATCACTTCCGCGGCCCAGCCCTGCGCCTCGAATTTGCGCCGATAAACTTCCATGTCGTGCTCGTACATGGTGTGCTGGCTTTGGCCCAGCGCATTGATGTCGGCAAGGGCGACCAAATTGTCGAGGCCGTTGTGGCCCGCGAAGGCCGCCGCCTCCCAGATATTTCCCTCGGCCAGTTCTCCGTCGCCGGTCAAAACGTATGCGCGAGCGGACGATTTTCCGATCCGCGCACCGATGGCGAGGCCCGCTCCGACCGATAGTCCTTGGCCGAGCGAGCCGGTAGCGGCGTCAACGCCGGGAACGCGCGGCGTGGGATGGCCTTCGAGTTCGCTTGAAAATTGCCGCAGCGTCATCAACCGGGAAACGGGAAAGACTCCCGCTTCCGCCAGCGCCGCGTACAGAATCGGCGCGGCATGCCCCTTGGAGAGGACGAAGCGATCGCTGCCCAGCGAAGTGGGGTTGGCCGGATCCAATTTCATCGCGTAGAAAAAAGTTGCCGCGACAAGCTCCGCGGCGGAAAGGCAGGAGGTCGGATGGCCGGAACCGGCCGCCGTGGTCATGCGGAGAGAATCGGTGCGCAGCGACATCACCGCCATTCTACCCAAACGCCCGTGCTCCGCTGCGAATTCTTCTGAACTCCGGATCAAGTGTTCTGACGGCGAAGAGCGACATGCGTCGGGGAAATCAGGAAGAGCCCACCTTTCAAACAGCGAAAGGTGGGGCACCCGAAAAAGCTTGGGCGTCGGCCGCCAGCGGCGGGGCGGGTTCGGGGTGACGACAAATTGACGTGAGGAAATACGCGGAGGGATTCTTCGGCCGCCGACGAGATCACGGCGCGCAAAGTACGCGCCGCGGCGGCCTCAGAATGACACACGTGAGTTCGGAGCGGCTTCGGTGGGGCTGAAAATCGAAGCGAAAAGCCTCAGGTCTCTCGACAAAAAGCGCCGAGGCGACCTGAGCTACAAGTCTTGGATTCCGGATGGGATTCGCGGCGATGGGGACCTGCACTTTTTTCCACATTAGCGTGTGGCCGAACAACAACAGGCTTCGGAGATTCGCGTTGCAAGGGCGGCGGGATTCGGCGAAACTAGGTGTGTTGATCCGCAATCTCTGATCTGCAGTTTTTCATCTGCAGTCGTGGATTCGCAAAGTCGACGAGGCAAGGCGGTCTCCGCCGGATATTGATCTCCCAGTCCTTGCAGGCGCCGGGCCTGATCTGGCCTAAGCTGAGCTTGATCTGGGCTGATCTTTATCTAGTAACGAAGAAGCGGCAGGACTCCACTAATCTGAATGGATTCGAGGAAAAGCAGAGAAATGACTGAGCAAATAGGCGAGCTTCGAGCCCCGTATCGATTGATGATGACGCCGGGGCCGTGTTCGATCGACCCGCGGGTTTATCGCGCGCTAGCGACTCCGTTGGTGGGCCACATGGACCCCTGGTTCACGGAGATGATGGGCGAAGTGCAGACGCTGCTGCGCAAGGTTTTTCAGACCGAGAATCGAGTGACTTTTCCGATCTCCGCGTCGGGATCGGGGGGCATCGAAGCCGCGGTGGTGAATCCGCTGGAGCCCGGCGATGAAGCCATCGTGTGCGTGAATGGCAATTTCTCGGAGCGCATGGCCGTGATCGCGTCGCGAGTGGCGGGGACAACCATCCACCGCGTGGAAGCTCCTGTGGGACGAACCGTCGATCCGAACGATGTGCGCAAAGCCGCCAAGGGCCGCAAGATCAAAATGATCGGCGTTTGCCACGGCGAAACATCCACGGGCGTGCTGACGCCTTTGGACGATTTTCGCAAGGTGGCCGACGAAATCGGCGCGCTATTGGTGGTGGATGCGGTGGCCACACTGGCGGGAACGCCGCTGAATGTGGACCGCCAGAGGATCGACCTGTGCTTCAGCGGAACGCAGAAGGCCATCAGCGCGCCTCCCGGCATGGCTCCGATTACGGTGGGGCCGCGCATGGAGGAAGTGCTGCGCGGGCGCAAGACTCCGGTGCAAAGCTGGTATTTCGATCTGACCACAACGATGAATTTCTGGGGCAAGGACCGCACCTATCACCACACTCCGCCGATCTCCATCGTTTTTGCGCTGCGCGAGGCGCTGCGCATCGTCTTCGAAGAAGGACTCGAGGCGGGCTGGCAGCGGCATCGCCAGAATCAGCTGGCGCTGATCGCCGGCCTCGAGGCGCTGGGAATCGAACTTTTTGTCCCCAATGAAAAGGATCGCCTCCCTACGGTAACCAGCGTCTATGTTCCCAAGGGCCTGGAAGACTTGCGGGCGCGGCGGCAGTTGCTCGACGAATTCGGCATCGAAATCGGCGGAGGTATCGGCCCGCTGAAGGGCAAGATCTGGCGCATCGGCTTGATGGGCTACGTCAGCCAAGCCAAACACATTTTGTTCTTCCTGGCGGCGCTGGAAAAGGTTCTGCTGGACCAGGGGCTCAGCGTTTCGCCCGGAGCGGGCGTGGGAGCCGCCATTCGGCTCTATGCGCACGCAGAGCCTGCCGCAGTGGGACATCGAAGCTAAAAAGATGGGGGCTGAAGCGTGACGGCGGCCGCCGCGAACTCCGCAATTCCCAATGACGGGCCGATGAGCGATTTCGTCGGCCCGTTTGACGTGACCTCAACGTTGACGGGGGAGAGGTATCAGGTACGCTTCTCGCACCTTTGGAACGGCATTGCCACCCGCCACAGCGATACCGTGGATACGAAATTCCTGGTGGATGGCCGCGCCGCGATTGTGGGGCTCGCGCACACAGGATTTGTGGAATTCCGGGCGCGCGCGGGGCGCGACCTTACCGATCGCGAAGCGAGCTTCGTGGCCGCGGAATACCTTCGAGAACGGCTCGAAGAGGAAGATGAGCGGCCGCTTTATGATGTTCCGGCGGCGGAACTGGCGCGCTTGATCGAGAAGATCGGCATCCGCTGAGGGCCGGCACCTTCGCTGGGCTTCACGCGTCGGAGAGAGATTCATCAAAGGGATTCGGTTTGGCGGGCTCGGGCTTGGCGGTTTCCGTGAGTTCGCGGGTTTCCAGAATCGCTCCGCAGTCCAGGCACTCGATATACTCGGCTTCATTATCTTTGGCGATGAGCCGGGTGTGCTCGTGTTTGCAGGCGGGATTTTGCGTCACAGCAGCCAACTTGGCGCGATTTAGCGCTCATTGAAATCTTAGCACGGTGTGGCTAAGGAGAGATCCCTCGCTCGCGCTACTCGCTCGGGACGACGATCCTGATCGGATCGTCGATTTCGCGCTCTGAGAATCATACCATGCCGGGTTCGAGCCGTTGCGGATCGAACCATTTCCTCTGATTTAGTTGCGACTTCGCACACATTACGCCTTCGCGCACAGAGGAATGGGGTATCCTGCGCCCATTCCCGGCTTATGCTAGAGTAGCGCGCTTGGAAGCCGCCTATGGCCACCAAACCTGCCATTCGATCTACGGAGCTGCCGCCGGAAAAATTGCGCTGGCGGTGCGATCCGGCGCGGATTCCTTACGACACTACGGCACAGGCCGAGCCGATCGAAGGTCCCGTCGGGCAGGACCGCGCCCTGCGCGCGTTGCGCATGGGCATAGAGCTGGCCGCACCCGGATACAACATCTTCGTCTGCGGCCTATCGGGCACCAGCCGCGGCGGCATGATCCAAAAACTCATCGAACAGTTGCAGCCGCGAAGCGAGCCTGGCCCGGACCGCTGTTACGTTAATAATTTCAAGAACCCGGACCGCCCGAGGCTGCTGACTCTGCCTCGCGGCCAAGCCGACAGCTTCAAGAAAGACATGCAATCGGGCATCGACTTTCTGCGCCGGAGAATCCCGCAGGTGTTCGAAGGCGAACCTTTCCAGCGGCAGAAGGGGCGTATCGTCGACCGTTATACGCTGCGGGAAAAAGAGCTGATGGATGATTTTACGCGCCGCATTGCGCGGGAACAGTTTGCCCTCGGACACATGCAGGTGGGCGCGGTGGCGCTGCCGGAAATTTTCCCGGTTCTCGAGGGGCAAATGGTGCCCATCGAAGACATCCCCAAGCTGGTGCAGGAAGGGAAACTCGAAAATATCGCGGCGGAGGAGCTGGAACGCAAATACGAGCAGTTCCGGCAGGAGTTCACCGTCGTCTATCGCAAGACGCTGACGCTTTCCCGCGAACTGGCGAGCGAACTCAGCTACCTCGAGCAGGAGGCCGCTTCGGTCCTGGTGGACGGCTTTATCGAGGAGCTCAAGGAAAAATACACGGCCACCCACGTTGCCGAATACCTCGAGGAGGTGCGGCACAACATCCTCGACAATCTCGATCCTTTCAAGGAACGGGAAGATGAGGAGGAACCCGGCGCCGCTCCTCCCGGCGGCGAGATCCTCCCGAAGATGTCCACTCCGGAACGCGATCCTTTTCGGGTGTACGGGGTCAACGTGCTTCTCGGCCATAACGAGCAGGACGCCTCTCCGGTGATCTTCGAGACCACGCCGACACACGCGAATCTTTTCGGGACGATCCAGCGCAGCTACGATTCGCGCGGCGTGTGGTCCTCCGATTTCATGGACCTGCGGGCCGGCTCGATGCTGCGCGCCGACGGCGGCTTTCTCATCATGTATGCGCTGGACGCGCTGACGGAAATGGGCGTCTGGCGGACGCTCAAGCGCACGCTGAACCACGCCAAACTGGAAATTCAACCCATGGAGATGCTTTTCCCGTTCGGGGCGTCCGCGCTCAAGCCCGAGCCCATCGATCTCACGGTGAAGATCATCCTGATCGGCGACCGCAATCTTTATGAAATTTTCTACGCGCATGAAGAGGAGTTCAAAAAGATCTTCAAGGTGCGCGTGGAGTTCGACGAAGAGATGGAGATGAGCGACGACGTCATCCGGCAGTACAGCGGGCGCTTGCACAAACTTTGCGAAGACGAAGGACTGTGCCCCTTCGACCGCACCGCGGTCGCCGGCATGATCGAATACGGCGTGCGCCTGGCGGGCCGGCGCAATAAGGTGACTTCTCGGTTCGTGGACCTGGCCGATCTGGCGCGGGAAGCCTGTTACGTGGCGCGGCAGGCCGGCGAAACGCCGGTTACCGCGGCGCACCTGCGCATGGCCCGAGAAGCGCGCACCGAGCGGCACAATCTGATCGAAACGAAGATTCGCGAAATGATCGCCGAAGGCACTTTGCTGATTGATACCGAGGGCACGCAGACCGGGCAGGTCAACGGACTTAGCCTCATGGAAATCGGCGGATATCTTTTCGGCAAGCCGGTGCGGATCACCGCCTCAGCGGCTCTGGGCAAGTCCGGGCTCATCAATATCGAACGGGAGGCCAATCTCAGCGGGCAGCTGCATGACAAAGGCATGCAGATTATTGCGGGTTATCTTCGCTCTCAATTCGCACAGGACAAGCCGCTCTCGCTGGCGGCCAGCATCTGTTTCGAGCAATCGTATTCCGGCGTCGATGGCGACAGCGCGAGCTCCACGGAAATCTACGCGCTGCTGTCGGCGCTCTCCGGCCTGCCCATTCGGCAGGATATTGCCGTAACCGGGTCGGTGAACCAGCAGGGAGTTATACAGCCGATCGGCGGAGTCAATGAAAAGGTCGAGGGCTTTTACGACGTCTGCCGCGTGCGCGGCCTAACCGGGACGCAAGGTGTGCTGATCCCGGTCGAAAACGTGGAGGATTTGATGTTGCGCGAAGATTTGATTGCCGCCGTCGCCGAGGGCATGTTCCACGTCCACCCGGTTGCGCATATCGAAGAGGGCATCGAGATTCTCACGGGGGTCGAAGCGGGGGCGCGCGATGGCCGTGGCCAATTTCCGCGCGATGCCGTTTTTGGACGTGTCGACGAGCGCCTGCGGAAAATGGCCGACACGCTGAAGCAGTTTGAATAGCAGCAGTGCCCGCGAGCCAAGCTACAAGGCCGGGCCTGCTCCGGTTTCTGGAGTCCGGTGGACTCCACCGGAGCCCGAAAACCGGACCTGAAGGCGGCCGCTAACCCGCGCCGAATTATCACTCAGCTGTGAAGCGCGAAAGAAGCCCGTCCACTATTGCTGGGAGCGGGGCGGCCCTGACGGCGCGTTTGCTGCGGCAGGAGCGCTGGCGGGAGGCCCCGCAGCAGCGGGAGCATTCGCAGGCGGCGTCGCGCCGCCGGAGGCGCCTGCTCCTGCCGGAGCGGGCGCACCCGTCTCCTTGGGCGTGGAAAGATAGCCGTTGGCGCCATCCTTGGTCACTTCAAAAACCACCATTTCGTAGGGAGCGCGGACGCCGTGGACGTAAAGCTGCATCGGCTCATCCACGTTGCGATCTCTTTTCTCGATGGACTTATCATCGGCGATCACGGTCATGGTGAACTTGTAGTGCTTGGGATCGGTGCTGCGCAGCAGAATTTGGATTGGCCCCACATGCTGGGGAGTCTTCGATTTGGTGAGTTTGAAATCGTAGATATTGCGTTCGTTCAGGCGCTTGAGACCGTCAAGCTCTTCATGATTTCGCGCAATCAACACGCCCTGCCCATTCAAGTCGCCGACCGCGGTGGTGAGGTTCTTCTTGGTCTCGTCCAAATCTTTCTTGGTGGCGGCGATATCGGATTTGGCTCCCGTCAGATCGGTGGACACCTGCCCGAACTTCGCGTCGCTTTCCTTCTGCACCTGGCCAATTTGGGCCACCAGTTTGGCGTCGCTCTCTTGCTGTTCTTGCTCGATCTGCTGCGCCAAGCTGCGAGCGCGCGCCAGTTCTGCCTGCGTCAGTCCGAGCTTTTGGGAAGTTACGCCCACCTGCCCGCGTAACATGGCAACCCGGGAATTCGTCTGCTCCAGCTCTTTACTGAGTACCTCGGCGTGCGAATTGCTTTGGGCCAGAGCGTATTGCAGTTGCACGCGCGAGTTATATCCAACATAGACCAGCGCTCCGATACCCAGAAACAACACGATAATGACTAATGGAATCCAGCGCGGCGTCGGCGCCTGCTCGTAAACGTAGCCCTCATTCGAGGGGGGAGCATTTGGCGGAATATTTGGCGTAATACTCATTGCCTTTCTCTCCTTTGAGACGCGGGCAGCATCGACTGCACCCGGTAAAATTCTCGGTCTCGCGCTTAATGATTATGGCCGAGAGCGTTAGGGTTGTCCATGCTCCGACCGTTTTAGTACTCGGGTTCGCTTTGCGGCCTCTGTGGCATCCCCGCCTGCGTCACTCACGGAGGCTGTGATCGCTCTTCGGCACTTGCCTTCTGTTAGATGACGGCTTTTCGGGCGCGGCGCGGCCAGCGCGCTTCAACCGTGGTGGTTAAGCCGCCGCGAGGGGTAAATTCGCCTCGTACCGTGCACCATACCGGCTTGGTGGCCGCCACAATGTCGCGCAGGATGCGATTGACCGCGTTCTCATAGAAGATGCCCAGATTGCGGTAGGCCAGGAGGTAATGCTTCAAGGCTTTTAGCTCCAGACATTGACGCCGGGGTTCATACTCGATGGTAATTGTTCCATAATCGGGTAAACCGGTTTTGGGGCACATGGAGGTATATTCGGGGAAACGGGTGCGGATGGTGTAGCCGGGAAACTGGTTGGGCCAAGTCTCGAGTTGCGGCAACCGGGCCTGAATGCCGGCTTTGGCGTGTGCCTCAGTGTAACCGGGCATCATTTACCTCAAACGCTTCGGGGGCACCTGAAATGCTTTCGCTGGCACCTCAAGCACCTGCGAGTAAGCTCATATGTTACAATAAAATCTGTAAGTTGCATGCACGTCGGTGGAGACCTTCGGGCCAGTTGCGACTTAAGAACCTCGATATAACCTGCTTCGGCTGGAAATGCGTCTAAAACGATGTTGAGGACTGAGCTTATGCCTTCGGCGCCCGCTCTCGGCCGCAAGGGATGCACGCGTTTCTAGCGCGCGCCATAACGCGCCGACAGCCTGCCCCATGCCGCCCTCTATCCGACTTGAACTAACCTGGACCGTTGACTCCGCTTAGGAAACCGCCTAAGTGCCCAGTCAAAGCGACCAAGACCGCCGTGGCGATTTCGAAACTCAGGCGAACTACCGATCGATCGGGCTGGGGTTTGCGCCGCGCCCGAACGTGCAAATGCCATACCAGCCACATCGCGGAGCCCGAGATAATAGCCAACGCCAGGTGCAAGCGGAGGGTTCCTCGCGGTGTCTTGCCGCCCAACTGAAGTTGCCAAGCGAGGAGGCCAGTCGCCATGGCCGGCAGCGCGGAAACGGCCGCGGCAACCAGGTTGTAATACGCAGCTGCAGCAAGAATACAGTTTTTCTTCCAAACGGCCACCACATCGAATGCCGCGCCACTGATGAAGAGCGCGATAGGGAAATGGATGAGCACCACGTGCTGCGCGTGCCGGGCGAGGAGCGCTGCCCTTATGTCGAAAGGATTCACATGGCACCTGAATTATTGGACGATGACTTCGCCCGTCATCTTCGGATGGACGGAGCAAAAGTAGGAATACTTGCCAGGCTTAGAGAAAGTGAAAGAGAACTGCTCGTCGGTATCGAGAGCCTTCGATTTGAAGGTTGTTTTGTCGTCGCTAACCACGGTATGCGGCACATCATCCCTGTTCGTCCAGGTGACCGTTGTTCCGGCGGATACCTTGACCGTGGCGGGACCAAACGTGAAGTTATCGATCTTGACTTCGGTTCCGCCCGAAGCTTTGTCCCCAGGAGGAGCTGCCAGTCCCCTCTGGGTCCAAGCCATCAAAGCAAATGCCACGACAAGGGTTACCGCTAGTCCGATCATCCATGAAGCCTTTCTGGTGTTCATTTCTCCTCCCTGGAGAGCGACGAGCGAACTAAAAAAACTTGGCTATACGAAAGCCTCCCTGAGTCATGCTAACGAGGAGTCAACGATGCCCAGGGTGTGCTTTCCGCGCACGAAGTTCACATTGGTGATTCCCAAGACTTCGCGGAGTTTCTCCGCCGGCACTTTCATTGGCCCCGGTGAATCCGCCTGCCCGGGTTGGGGTTGCGGGAAAGCAGTGGAACTGGCCGTATGAAACGTGATGTTGCCTTCAACTTTTTGCAAGGTCTGGTGAATGTGGCCGTTCAAAACTGTAACCGAGCCGAATCGCTTCAGATATGAAAGCGCCTGCTCGCTATCGTCAGTGCCCCAGCCCCATTGCGGATACACAGCCCAAAGCGGAATGTGCGCGAAGACGACGACCGGGGTGCTGCTCTTTAGCTTGGCAACGTCCTTCTCGAGCCATTCGAGTTGCTCGGATCCGAGATTGCCCAAGCCGCCGGCCTTGAGGTTCATCACGTTGACCAAGCCGATGAAATGCGCGCCTTTCTGGTCGAAGCTGTACCAGCCGTCGCCCATCGCTTGCCGGCCGAAGCGCTCACGAAAGATCTGGCCGTTGTCATTCAAGACGTCGTGCTCGCCGGGAACGCAGAAGACTTGATCGGTCTTAAGGCTCTTCAGTGATTGCGCGAGGGTATCGAACTCCTCAGATTTCGAGAGGTGCGTGAGGTCGCCGGTGTGCAGGACAAACGAGGGAGTCTCAGGCAGCGCGTTGATCTTGGCAATGGCCTGGCGCAGCGTCGCGGTGACATCCGGGTTGGCATCTTTGTTGAACCCAATGTGGCTGTCGCTGATTTGTACGAAGCTGAGGTCGCCTCGGAGGTCGCCGACCTTCTGGCGCATGACGTCGCTCAGAGCGAACGACTTCAGAACGCCGCCCTGGAGCACGCAAAGAGCGCCCGTGCCCGCCCAAGCCATGCACTTCAGGAAGCCCCGACGGTCGACGCCGTCTTGATTCAGATTTTTCTCGATGTATTTCGACATGATTTGATTCTTCTCCTCTGGCAAGCTTGCGTCCGAGATGCCTTTGTGGCGCTCTCATGGGAGATGACCGGGCGCAGCTACAAAATATTCCCCGGCGAGGGGCAAAATCGGCGCTGGGAATAAAATCGCTGGCGCTGGAGTCTCAAGCTAAATGGGCGTCCGGGCGATCAATGAAGCTGGAGGGAGGCTGAGGAACGGATTGGCTCCGGAGAACCTCGCAAGGGTGACGGGATTTTCGACAGAGCTTAGCTGAGACTCAGGGCGTGAAAAGCAGGGCAAAATCGCGAAGTTCGGCAGTATTCAGATCCGACACGGCGCGGAACTCAAAACCATTCTTCTTCCACGAAATAACGTTATATCCCTGAATCGTCCGCACCTGGATCGTCGAGCTTCCGTTATCCTGCGCGGGCCATACATATAGATTAATGATGTGAAGCGCCCGATGATAAATGAGCACAGCGACCTTGCGGTTCTCCAAATAATCGAGGCGGCCACCAGCGAGGGGGTATCCGGCGGCGGCGAAGTCCTGCACCGGCGGCGCAAAATCCAGCTTGCCATCGAACCACGGTTTGACGGTGTGCTGATCGGTCGAGACTACATCCGTGAGGTGATCCGCCATCAGCGAACGAATGTGACTCGAGACAATGTCCTGGCTGGGCGAAGTAGCAGCGGGGCGCGTCATCATGAACGTGATCAGCAACGCGGCAGTTGCAAAGGCAGCTCCACCCCCCGCCCAGATCCACCGCTGAAACCACGGCATTCTTTCGCTTCGGCTTTCCTGGGGTAGCAGCTTGCGAAGTTTGTCCTCCAGATGCGCAGGCGCGCGGTGATATAAGTCCGAGCTCTGCATCGCCGCTCGAACATCCTTCCAGCTTTGCACTTCCGAGGAACACGCGTGGCACGACGCGAGATGCGCTTCCACTTCCAGGGTGCGCTCAAAGCCGAGTTCTCCATCGAGATACGCCTCCAGCAAATGGCGGTGAAGGGTGCAGTCCACGTCAGGCCTCCTTTCCTGCGGCGGTGCGAAGCTCATCGCGCAGTTTTTGGCGCGCCCGAGAAAGGCTCGACATCACGGTTCCCATAGCAACGCCTGTTACTTCGGAGATTTCCTTGTAAGAGAGCCCTTCGATCTCGCGCAGCACCAGCACTTCTCGGAACGCGACCGGAAGCGTTTCGAGGGCTCTTCTCACGCGCTCACTTTCCGCGCGAGACAGCAGTTTGGCTTCCGCATTTTCGATCATCTTTTCGCCGCTGTGCACCGTTTCGTCGAATTCGTCGGCTAGTTGTGCCGGGCGATTCTTCCGCACCCAGGAATAAGTCGTATTGCGCACGATCTTGAGGAGCCAGGCGCGGCTGTCTCCGCCGCGAAAGCCGTCAAAAAAACGCAGCGCTCGGAGAAATGCTTCCTGCACCACGTCGTCAGCATCGGCCGAGCTCCCTAGGAGCCAGCGAGCGAGGTTGTACGCCGCATCGAGATGCGGCAGCACTACCTGTTCAAAGCGCTCAGGCATCTTCCCCCGGTTCCACCATCCGTAGCGACCCCTTAGGCATTGGGCGCTCTTCGCAAACAAGACTCCCGGACGACAATTTTTATTCCCGCCCTTCTCCCAACCTTAGCATCACCAGGTGAACTGCTGCCATGCAGGCTCCCGGTTTCGGGGCCGAGGAGTGGTCGCTCAAATGGATCATCGTAGAAACATCGCAATCGACCAATGGAAACGAATCCCTTCACCGAATCCCTGAAATTTTAACTGTTGCCCTTCCAACCGCACCACTTGTCGCCAGCCGGGAATAAAAATCACCAGGCCGCGGTCTTCAGGTTCGACAAGTCACAACGAACGTACACCCCGAAGGGAGAATAGAAATGAAAAGTCTGTTACCGGCTATTTTTCTCACTATGATGATGTCCGCGAGCGTCGCGGCTCAGGATTCAACGATGCCTCAGCAATCAACTTCGACGCAAAGCACGACATTGCAGGAAAGCAGCGAGCCTGCGGCTCAGCCGACAAACACTCCCGGCAGCATGCCGGATGCTGGTTCATCGGCGCCAGCTTCTGTGCACACTAAATACGGTTCGGAAGGTTATGGGGGCCGCGCAGAAATTTTCGTGACCGGCTTCGGCTTATTCGCCAATCATGCCAACGGTAACGCCATTACCGAGCAGGAAACCAATGCCGGCGGGGCCTCTCTTGGGTATCGATTCCATCTGAATTCGTCGAGCGCGCTGGAAGGCCGTTACGGCTTCAGCCGCAATTCGCAGAAGTACACGATCGGCGGCGCAGTCTCGTCTATTCCGTCTTACTTCTCCGAGATTAGCGGCAGTTACGTCTACACCTTCGGAAGTTCGCAGCGCATTCGACCGTTTTTGGAGGGTGGTGGAGGCTTGGTCCTCTTCATCCCAGGGAATTACAGCGCCCCAACGAGTTCAACGAATTCTGGTTCAACCATTGGTGGCACACCCACGGGCTACGCTCTCCCGACACTTCGCGCGGAAGCCGTCGTTGGCCCCGTCTACAACGGATCGTCCGCGGGCGTTGGGACGCAGGCGAGAGGGATGTTTCTGTACGGCGCGGGTGCGGATATACCCGTATTCTCCCATTTCTATTTCAGGACGGAGTTCCGTGGGTTGGGATATCAAGCGCCGGACTTCAAACTGAGCGCGCTGCATACGAATGCGTTCAGTTTTACTTACGAACCCTCCGTCGGCGTTGCTTACCGCTTTTAATTCGCGTCAGTGAGGTGTAGCGCTGGAACGGAAACGAGCGCTGCACCTTTTTCTCTCGTTGCCATCCAGGGAGCGATCTAGCCATTCGGGCCGCATTGGCGGCCATCCGCTGCATTCTTGTACACATGCTCTGGACAAAAACGGCAGAATTTGTTACTTGAGGTTGGCGGCACCGGTCTGTTTGAGGGCATCCAACGGGGGTCCCTGCGCATAAGGTTGGTTGGCGGTACCACGCCCCAAAAATGCAAGCCAAGCCCGGCCTTCTTGCAGGATCGGGCGCAACGGTCACCAGGCAGGAGGCTGACCGACAATCGTTTGGGCTTGAAAAGCGAATTCAACATAGATCAGCCAGACGGGAGTGGATCATGAGCACTGTTGCACCTATTCAGGGCACACAAGCGAATGGCGAGCTGGTTCAGATTCTGTCCACGGAGGCGTCGATTCGCCAGCGCCTGGAGGAAGAGCGCAAGCGCTTGCAAGAGGAGGCGGGCATCGAGCGCCGGGAAATTCACCACTTTCATAAGCCGATTGAGCTGCCCTTCACGAAACTGCAACGCGACCACACCACGATCCTTTTCGGGGGCCTCACTTGGAAGCATGAACGCCTGGTGCACGGTGCGCTGGAAAGCCTGGGCTACAGGTGCGAATCCGTGCCGGTGCCTAATAAGAAGGCGTTTCAGCTTGGCAAGGAATACGGGAACAACGGCCAGTGCAATCCAACCTACTTCACGGTCGGAAACCTCGTGCAATTTGTTCAGGACCTCGAGGCCAAGGGGCTGACGAAGGACGAAATCTGCGATCGCTACGTTTTCTTTACTGCCGGCGCTTGCGGCCCTTGCCGCTTCGGCATGTACGAATCGGAATACCGCCTGGCCCTGCGCAATGCGGGTTTCGATAAGTTCCGCGTGCTGCTTTTCCAGCAAAGCGGCGGACTCGATCAGGCCGAAGCCGAGGCCGGCCTGGAAATGAATCTGGACTTCTTCCTGGCCATTCTGAACGCCTTGAATATGGGCGACATCATCAACGATGTTGCGTATCAGATTCGACCCTATGAGGCGAACGCGGGAGAAACCGACCGCGTTCTGGAAGACTCCATGGAGCTTTTGCACGAAGTGATGCGCCGCCAGAAGCCCTGGACGTTGCGCGGGCGCATGGCGAAATTGCTCAAGAATACGCGTTTCGAGGGAACGGGCGAATACCTGGGCAAATTTTTGCATCAGCTTTTCGGCGACGAAATCATGTCCGCGCTGCGCCAAGTGCGCGACCGGTTTGCGGCCATCCCCATTGATCGTACGCGCGTCAAGCCCATCGTGAAGATCACCGGAGAATTCTGGGCGCAGACCACCGAGGGCGACGGCAATTTCAACATGTTCCGCTTCCTCGAAAAGGAAGGCGCGCAGGTGGTGGTCGAACCGATTGGGACCTGGATCTGCTACCTGATGCACCAGGTGGTTCAGCAGTGCCGGGACGAAAAGGGCCTCAAACAGGGGGCAGCATTGCCACCCTCCTGGCGAGTGGACAAGCACCTGAAGATCAACTTGGCCATGTACAAGAAGATCGCGCAAATCAAGATCGCCGAACAGATCTTCAAGCGCGAATACAACCGGATTATCGACGCGCTCGGCGGGACAGGACATCACCTGGTCGATCAGTATGAGCTGCAAAGGCTCGGTCATCCTTATTACAACTCGCGGGCCGCGGGCGGTGAAGGCCATCTCGAAGTGGCCATATCTACTATTCGCATAAAGGGCTGGCGCACATGGTCCTGGCGATGAAGCCTTTCGGTTGCATGCCTTCGACGCAATCCGACGGCGCTCAATCCGCCGTGATGTCCCATTACAAGGACATGATCTTCCTTCCCATCGAGACGTCAGGCGAGGGGGACGTCAATGCCCACAGCCGCGTGCAGATGGCGCTGGGCGAGGCCAAAGCGAAAACCAAGCTGGAGTTCAAGGCCGCGCTGGAAGCCAGCGGCAGAACGCTCGAGGAAATTCGGGCCTACGTGGAGGAGCATCCGGAATTGAAGTCGCCGATGTACAAAGTTCCGCGCACCGAAGGCGTGGTCGGCGTGGCCGCGAATTTCCTGCGCCACGTCGCGCAACTGATGAAAGCCGAGCAGAAGCCGACCGAGCGCGCGAGCGCCGCGGCTTAGGCTCGGGAGAAACAATGGGCTGCTCGAGCGGAAGCTGCGGAACTGGAAACGACGGCAATGCGGGCGGCGCATTCGTCCCGCTGACAAATCTGTCCAAGCCTTCGCCGGTGGCCCCGCCGCCGGTGGTGAAGCCAATCGTCCCGCGGTTGGGTCAGGGCACGCAACTCATGGTTGGTCTCGACGTGGGCTCGACCACGGTCAAAGCCGTGGTCGTGAATCCCGCCGATGACCAGATCCTCTGGCGGGATTATCAACGCCACGATACCAAGCAGCCGGAGAAGGTTCTCGAATTCCTGAAACGGATGGAGAGCGAAGTAGGAATCGCCCACGGCCTTACACGTATCTTCGTTACAGGCAGCGGCGGGGGCGGCATCGCGCCTCTGATCGGCGCAAAATTCGTGCAGGAAGTGAATGCCG
>WNGL01002489.1_pt1 | contig 23823 bp, 14 predicted proteins | sample 5400591 | NCBI WGS metagenome assembly WNGL01 (sample SAMN13153377, study PRJNA577476) | soil metagenome | isolation source: 80 cm soil or saprolite under Garry oak tree replicate 1 | place: USA:California | collected 2016-06-15 | reverse complement strand
ACCAGAAGTAGCGACCCCGGAGATATAGTTGGTAGGCTGCTGCATTCGCCGTATACCGTTTGGCGAGACGTTTCTTCTCCTCACCAGTCAGCTTCAGACGCAGTTTCTCGGAAATCTCTTTGGCAATCTCTTCTTGCACCTCAAAAATGTCCGAAAGCTTTCGGTTGTAGTGCTCGCCCCAGAGCTGCGAGTCGTTCGTGACATCTATCAATTCCGCTGCGATCATCAGCCCATCGCCGACCTGTCTTACTCTCCCAGTGAGAACGGCGCGGGCGCCTAGCTGCTGCCCGACTTCCTGCGGGTCAACTTCCAATCCCTTGTAGCGGAAGACTGTCGAGCGAGCCACCACTCGGAGTCTGGGTAGCTGCGAGAGAGCATTGATGATGCTTTCAGTGACTCCATCGCTGAAATACTCCATGCTTGGATCCGCGCTCGTGTTCACGAGCGGCAGGATCGCCAGTGAGGTGATGCCCTTCCGCGAGGGTCGGTGGCGCGATGGGACGTTCGCCCGAGATAACGACGCGGCACCGTACGACGAAGAACTGAAAGCATCGGCTGGCTTTGAATCACCGGTTAAGCCGATCCTTCGCAGCAGAGTTGTGAATCGCTCGTCCGCACGAAGGCGGTCAAATACCGGGTCAGACTTGAGCCAGATCAGCCACCCGTCGCGCTCCTCATAAGCCCGATTGAGCCACTGGAATGCTTGCTCCGTGTCCCCGAGTCCCGCATAGATTGCGGCGACGCGATACGCGGAGACGTATCTTCGCCCCGATAGCTCGCTCAATTCGCCGAGTACCTTCAGCGCTTCGTTTCTCTTTCCCGACACCGCATAGGCGTGACCGAGCACCGCTCTCGTCGAGGTGTTTCCGCCGGAAAGCGCGACGGCCTTTTGGCACTCCGCGATTGCTTCTTCATACCTCGCTTTTTGTTCAGAGACCAATGCCAGGTGCCAGTGGGTATAGACAAAGTTCTGATCCATTTCGAGCGTTTTCTGGATTTGGTCCATCGCTTGGTCATACCGGCGCGCCAAGTAAAACAGCAATCCCAAATTCGTGCTGATAGTGAGCGAGAGCGCGTCGAGTTCGTGCGCTCGTCTCACCTCTGCGATGGCTTCATCTAAACGCCCCATCGCTACCAAGTAGACGAAACCATACCAAAGGTGCGCGATTGCGTAGTCCGGGTTGAGTTCGATGGCCCGCTTGAATTCTTTTTCGGCGGCGGGCCAATCCCAGTAGTAGAGCGCGAGGGTGAAGCCCAACGAGGCATGAGCTTCCGCGAGCGTGCCGTCAATTTCGAGCGCTTTCATTGCCGCCTCGCGAGCTTTCGGGAAAGCATCCTTTGGAGGCAGCGCATCAATTCCAAACGAACCCAGTATCGCATAGGAGTCGGCCAGCCCGGCGTGGGCCAGCGCATAGCTTGGGTCTATATCAATCGCCTGCTTAAAGTGTTCTATGCCTTGCCTGAGGCTCTCGTCCGTTCGCTTATTCCAGAAGTGACGGCCTTTGAGATAGGCGTGATAAGCCTCGACGTTATCCGTGTAGCGCTTCGTCATCTCCGCTTCGACCTCGAGGATGTCTGATGGCTTGCAGCTATAGCTCTCGCCCGATAGATGTGATCCATCGGTCGCGTCCACCAGTTCCGTTTTGATGACGAGACGCTCGCCTAACTGCATGACTCTGCCCGTAAGTACCGCGCGCACGCCCAGTTCGCGCCCGGCGTCACGCGGATCAATTTCCTTGCCCTTGTAACGAGAGACAGTGCTCCAGGCCATCACCCGCAGCTCCGGCAACCGCGAGAGCGCGTTTATCATGCTTTCGGTGATTCCGTCGCTGAAGTATTCCATGCTCGGATCGGGGAGGTTATTGGCTAGCGGCAGAATGGCGACAGAATCCAGCGGTCGCCTCTCGCCGCTCACTTTGCCACGGAGAGCTGAAGAGTCCTTCGCTGTCTTGGTTATTGCCTGCTCGCTTCCTTCCCACTGTTTGACTTCATTTTCGAACTCCAGCCGATGCTTGAGGTTTTGCAAATCGGCAAGCAGCTCTTTTGCGGTTTGATAGCGCTGGTCTATTTGTTTGCGCAGCGCCTTGGTGATGATCCACTGCAATACCTCCGGAGTTTCGGGCATGAACCGAGCGAGAGGAGGTGGCTCTTTCTCGAGTATCGAAACGATGACGTCGCTCGACGTTTCGCCGGTAAAAGGAACGCGGCCTCCGACCATTTCGTAGAGCAGCACGCCCAAACCCCAGGTGTCGGTGCGTGCATCGACATTCAATCCGCGCGCTTGTTCAGGCGCCATGTAGTGTGGCGTACCCATGATCACACCCGGTTGCGTACGCAACATGGTCGACGCCTCCGACTCGCCGCTCTGGGCGGCGAGCAACTTGGCCAGGCCGAAGTCCAGTACCTTTACGATGCCATCCTCGCGCAGCATGATGTTCTCCGGCTTGATGTCACGATGGACGATTCCGGTTTGATGCGCCGCGGTCAACGCCGACGCGATCTGCGTGGCAATACCGAGCAATTCACTGATCGAGATTGGCGCCTTAATCATGCGCTGCCGCAAGGTGTCGCCCTCGACAAATTCGGTGGCGATGAACTGATGAGAATCTATCTGGCCGATCTCGAAAATCGTCAGGATGTTGGGGTGATTCAGCGCTGAAGCCGCGCGAGCTTCCTGCTGGAATCGCCGCACGCGCTCTCGATCGCGTGTGAAAAATGCCGGCAGCATTTTCAACGCCACTCTACGGAGCAGATGCTTGTCCTCGGCTAGATAAACCTCGCCCATTCCTCCCGCGCCAAGCTGTTCGAGAATCTGGTAACGGCCGATTGTCCGGCCCACCAGCGATTCTTGTTGCTCACCCCCAAGCACCTCGGCCAGCACTTCAAAGGCGGGCAGCTCGATGAAATCGTCCGTCCGTTGGTGAGACGCAAGCAGAGCTTCGAGCTGACTGCGCAGAGTAGGATTGCCCGAACATGCCTGGTCAAGAAACGCCGGCCGTTCAGCGGGAGGACGCTCCAGAGCGGAATGTAACAATATCTTGATCTGCTGCCAGTATTCAGGATCCATTGAACTCACTCATTCCGGCTTAGCTCACAGTAGAATTGTCCCACTCGCTCCTAAGGGAGGACCAGGTTCAAAGTCCAATGCGCTTCAACAGGCTTGTATAGCGCGGGTCGTCGCGAAGACTGTCGAATTTTGGCTCTACCTTTAACCAAACCAGCCAACTCGAACGCTGCTCGTAAGCCTTCTCCAATTCCTGGAAAGCTTGATCGCGTTCTCCCAGAGCAGTGTGGATTTCTGCCAGGAAATACGGATCAACGTAAGCTTGTTTCGAAAGTGCGTTCAACTGGTTGATAATCCTATGCGCATCGTTTGTTTTTCCGGTGACCGCGTAGACATGGCAGAGGAGCGCCAATATTATCGGCGTTTCATCGATCTGCCTAGCCTTTTCCAGCTCGGCAATTGCTTCCTGATACTTCTGCTGTTGTTCTAGAGGTTCGGAGATAGCCCAATGTCCGCGCGCAAAGTTTGGATCCATATCAAGGGACTTGCGCATTTCCTCCAGCGCGCGATCATATTGGCGCGCATGATAAAAGATCCAGCCGGCATTGACGTTGGCGATCAGGGAGAGCGGATCATGTTGCTGGGCTTGGCTGATCTCGGGAAGCGCATCGGTCATCCGGCCCATCCCAGCCAACTCGAGCGCATACCATTGATGGGCTGTCGAGTAGTTGGGATTAAGCTCGAGGGCTCGTCGAAATTCACTTTCGCCGCCCGCCCAGTCCCACTCGTACTGGTATTTGACATAGGCGAGAGAGGTGTGAGCTTCGGCGAGGTTCCCGTCTATTTCGAGCGCCCTGGTTGCCGCCGCCTCTCCTTTAGGGATTGATTCTCGGGGCGAAGCTATGCCGTAGGAGCTGAGCACGTTGTAACAGTCGGCGAGTCCTGCGTAGGCCAACGCGTACGAGGGATCTTTTTCTATCGCTTGCTCAAACTGCTCGGTGGCTTTCTTGTAGCCGTCTCGCGTGCGCTTGTTCCAGTAGTAGCGACCTTTCAGATAAAGTTGATAGGCCTCAGCATCGCCCGTGTAGCGCTTAGAGAATTGCTTCTGCTCTTCCCGTGTGAGCCGAGTTCTGAGGTGCTCTGAGATTTCTCGGGAGATCTCTTCCTGGACCGTCAGAAGGTCCGCAAGTTTTCTCGTGTACTGTTGGCCCCACAGCAGATTGTTGTCTCGCACGTCTATTAGCTCCGCGCTTATCAGGAGATCGTCACCGTGCTGGCTAACTCTTCCGGTCATCACCGCAGTTACGCCTAATTCACGAGCGGCGGTCCGCGGATCGATCTCTTTGCCCTTGAAACGGAAGACGGAACTGCTGGGAATCACTTTGAGCGCTGGCAGCTTGGAAGCACTGTAAATGATGCTTTCCGTGAGGCCGTCCGAAAGGTATTCAGAGTTAGGATCGGCGCTGGAGTTAACAAATGGCAGAACGGCGAGCGAGTCTATCGACCTGGCTTTGGCGTTGAAGTACGAGTAGGCAATTGCAAAAATAGTAAGCAGCAAGAGTATCGTGCTGACGGCAGCGACCCTGCTCCGGTGGCGCCCGATTACGGCAACAACGTATTCGGCGCCCGAAATGATCCGCCCTGGCGTAATCGGATTCGTGGCTTCGAATTCGAAGCGCTGCTTGAGTTTTTGTAAGTCGCTCAAAAGCTCCCGCGTGGTCTGATATCGCTCCTCTCTCGCTTTGCCCAGTGCTTTCTTGGTGATTTGATTCAACTCTCGCGGGACTTGCGGCCGGGAACTGGAAAGCGGCGGCGGCTCGACCGTCAGTATTGAAGCCAGCACATCAGTCGTGGTCTCACCGGAAAACGGTGTCTTGCCTGCTACCATCTCGTATAGCACGACACCGAAGCTGAAGATATCGGTGCGCGCATCCAACGGCAGGCCGCGCGCCTGTTCCGGAGACATGTAGTGTGCGGTTCCCAAAACCGTTCCCTGCTTCGTGTGAAACAGCGTCGTTGCCTCAGAGTCGTCAGCCTTTCGCTCGATAAGCTTGGCCAGTCCAAAGTCTAGTACTTTGACGATGCCGTCTTTGCGCATCATGATGTTTTCCGGTTTGATATCACGATGAGTAAGTCCAGCGTCATGCGCAGCGCAGAGCGCGGAAGCTACCTGCGAACCGATGTCGAGCGCCTGTTCAATTTTCAGCGGGCCCCGAGCCAGGCGTTGTCGCAGCGTCTCGCCTTCGATCAACTCGGTTACCATAAAGTGATACGAGTCAACCTGTCCAATTTCATGGATTGTAAGAATGTTTGGGTGATTCAGGGCTGAAATGGAACGTGCTTCTCGCTGAAAGCGCCGTACGAGTTCATCGTCACGAGTCAAATATGCCGGCAGCATTTTCAGCGCTACTTTGCGAAGCAAATGCTTGTCCTCGGCCAGGTAAACTTCTCCCATGCCTCCGGCGCCGATCTGTTTGAGGATCTGGTAGCGATCGATCGTTTGCCCTACCAGCGATTCTCGTTGATCGTCTGCAAGTAAGTCGGCCATCACTTCAAAGGCGGGCAGCTCGATGAAATCCTCCGTCCGTTCGTGAGACGCAAGTAGAGCTTCGAGCTGGCTGCGCAGAGTAGGATTGCCCGAACATGCCTGGTCAAGAAACGCCGGCCGCTCAGCGGGAGCACGCTCCAGAGCGGAATGTAACAATATCTTGATCTGCTGCCAGTGTTCCGGGTTCATCCAACTCACTCATTCCGGTTTAGCTCATGATAAAGCCAAGCTTTGGCAGTGCTCCACTCTCGTTTAATCGTCGCCGGCGAGAGCGCCAAAACTTCGGCAGTTTCTTCGATCGTCAAGCCGCCAAAGAATTTCAGTTCCACGATTCTGCTTTGCTGCCGATCGATCTCTGCTAAGCGTTTGAGCGCGTCATCGAGGGCAACGACATCCGCCGCTCGTTGTTGAGATACAGCCAGGGCTTCATCCAAAGCGATCTTGCGGGCGCCGCCGCCACGCTTGGCGTAAGCGTGGCTGCGCGCGTGATCGACCAGGATGCTGCGCATCAAGTGCGCGGCGATGGCGAAGAAATGGGCGCGGTTTTGCCAGTGAACCTGTTTGCGATTGATCAGGCGCAGATACGCCTCATTGACCAGAGCTGTCGTCTGCAACGTGTGACCAGCACGCTCGCGGTTCATGTAATGCCGTGCCAGTTGTCGCAGTTCTTCATAGATCAACGGCATCAGCTTGTCGAGCGCCGCTTTGTCGCCGTTACTCCACTGAATCAGTAGTTGGGTTACTTCGTGCGAGTTTTGGGCCATCGCGAACCTCGGAACTTAAATCGCGAGTCGCGACATATTACCACCTTTCTTAATGCAGGCGGGCGTGTCAGAACCGCGAGCGGTAGCGACCGGATCATCCAAGGAACTTGGCATTCCCAAGCTAACTGAACGATCCGGTCGCTATCGCTCGCGGTTCTGACACAACGAGCGCCTTGGCACCCTGATAAGAAAAAGATCGAATCGCTTGAGCCAATTCACGCCGAATTCTCGCTTAAGGGACGAGATCGAAATTCGATTCGAAGGAGAACAGAGAACCATGACGAAAATTCATTTTAGCCGCAGCCAGTCTCTGAAGGCGGTTGCGATTTTCATTACTGTGGCTTCATTGTGCGCGGGTGTAATGGCCGCACGCTGGCGAAGCACGCGCGCTGCAAGGACGTTGCAGGAGGACGAAAAGGAAAAAGAGAAACGCGACGAGCGCGAAAAATTCCTCTTTGTTTGGGCCGGAGATCAGGCCCGCACGAATCCGGACTTTCTGGCCGTAGTGAACTTCGATGAAAGCTCTCGCGATTACGGCAACATTATCACGACACTTCCCTTGCCCAGGCCCGGCGCGACCGGCAATGAGCCGCATCACGTAGGACTGTCGCGCGATGGCAGAGTGCTCGCTTGCGGAGGGCTGTTGAGTGTGCTTCGCGCGCAGAAAGAAATCTTCTTCTTCGACGTTTCAAATCCGAAGGCGCCCAGGTTCATTTCTTCGGCTGATCCGCCCGAATCGGCAATTACGGATGAATTCTATCCGCTGGCAGATGGAGGGTTTCTGGTGACGATGATGGGCGGTGCTGAGGGACATGCGCCGGGCCGAATCGCTGAATTTACGAGAGATTTGCGGCTAGTCGCAGAGTATCCTTCGGAGCCGCCTATGGATGGCTTCAATCCGCACGGCATTTCGGTCCGGCCCGAAATGAACCTGATGGTCACGAGCGATTTCATCTGTCCCGCGACGACACTCCATGTCATGCCGGGCGGCCTCGAACTGCGGGGCAGCGTGAGAGTTTGGGATTTCAAAGGCCGAAAGATCCTGCGCACGGTCAATATTCCGAATCCTGCCGGAACGATCGATGTAAAGTTGATACCCGAAGACGAACGTGGCCGAGCCTACACCGCAGGCATGACTGACGATCAACTCTATTTGATCGATACCAGGAAAGGAACCGCGACTGCAGTCTTCGATTTCTCGACAATCGCGAAAGGCGGTTGGCCGCAGCTCATGCGCGTGACGAAAGATGGAAAACGCCTGTTCATCTCGATGAACATGGCGGGCAAGGTAGTCATGTTCGATACCTCGAATCCCGAGAAGCCCAGAGTCCTGGATGTTCTGGATCTGGGCGCAGATTCCGGCCCCCATTACATCGCGCTGACGAATGACGAAAAGCGGCTGGTCATCTCGGATTACTTTCTCAACGAGGACGATGCGGGCAAGGTTCACGCCGAAGGTGATCATCTCGTTCACGTCGCCCGAGTGACCGACCGAACCCTGGTCCTCGATCGTCGCTTTCAACTCAATTTCAATACCGCGTTCGCGACCGGGCCAGCGCGCCCGCATGGATTGGCTTTCAAATAACCACCCAGCTCGCGGCTGTATGAGCGTGGCTGAGTAAGACAGGGCGCCGACCTGCGTAGCAACACGTGTTCGCCAAGTTGCTCAAAGCCGCCTGGATTGGCTTGCAGAGAGGTTAAGGGGCAATGAGACGGATTATCCTGGTCACAACTTTGGCAATGATGTTGAGCGTGGTTCTCATTACACAGGCTCACAAAATGGAAGGCCGCGCTTCGGCGAGCAATGCGAATTTGTTTTTGGCGCAGGGCGGCGGACCTACGCTGTCCATCAATGACCGGTCGCAGGTTGAAGGCACCGGGACCCCGAGCGTTATGGTTTTCACTGTAACTTTGACCGCGTCTGGGACTCACGGACCCGTCACCGTGATCTATGCGACTGCGGATGGTTCGGCCACGGCTCCCTCAGACTACACCAGCAGAAACGGCACATTGGATTTTCTTGCGGGTACGGGCAATGCCACGATGACGATTTCAGTCCCGATTATTCCCGACACAATCGTTGAGCCCGACGAGACTTTCTTTGTCAACCTGATTAACACCGACGGCGCGACCATCACGAAAGGCCAGGGCGTGGGGACGATCATTAACGACGACGGACCGACGCCTACTCCGACCGCTACGCCGACGCCGACGCCAACTGCAACACCGACACCAACACCTACCCCAACGCCGACGCAGACAAATTGCACCTTCACACTATCGCCGCCAAGCTCGGTTTTTGATCCTGAGGGTGGCACGGGTTCCTTCAGTATCACCTCACAGGCTGGCTGCGAGTGGCATCCTATTTCCGTCAACGTCGATTGGATAGGCATTGACGGAGCACCACCCCTCGGCAATGGTAGTGTTTCCTACTCTGTAGAACCTAACCAGGGCGGCTTCCGCTCAGGTTCTATCAGTGTTAGCGGACAATTGCATACGGTTCATCAAGCCCCCGCTGATTGTCCTATAGAGCTTATATGCGTATGGTTCCCAACAGTCTGCCCGCGTTCAACTAACAACCTGGTGACCGTGTCACGGAACTTCAGAGACGACGTACTTGCCAAAACTCCACGCGGCCAACGCTACACGCAGCTTTACTACCAGCTCTCAACCGAAGCTGTGGCCATCGTCATGCTCAACCCGATGCTCTTGCTGCGCTCTCGCGAAGTGATGGAGCGATACATGCCGGTCCTCCAGTCAATGGTCAGGGGCGAACAGGTGACGCTCACCGAAGGAGACCTCGAGGAGATTGATGGTTTCCTGCGCTCCTTTGCCGAAAAGGGCGGGCCCGAATTTCGAGAGTCGCTAAAAGGCTTGCGCGAAGATTTACACGACCCACAGGTGCATCGTGAATTCAATATCACGGTCACCGAAGGGCCGAAGCGCGAAGTTTCCGGGAAGAGCAGCCTTCAACCCGCCAGGCAGACGAGACTGATGATTGCGCCGCTGGGCCTTTTTCTGTTCGCCTTTTATAGAATGAAGCTCGACCGCCGCAGGACGAGAAAACCCAACCTGAAACGATTGCTTTATGCGGCAATTCTCTTTTTAGTGGTTGGCGCACAGTGGCCGGTCACAAGCGGCAGCGCCAGCCTGCGAAATACTCTGTCGGGGAAATGCCTCTCAGTGATCTCCACGCCTCCGTGGTGCAGTTTTTTCTCAGCAATGTCAACACGGAGACACGGAGACCATGGAGTTGGCACGGAGGAGAGTCGCCCTCTGCCCGCCAACGCCCGGCCTGAAAACTCAAAACTGAAAACTGTCCAGGCGGTGCTGGCTTACTCAACCTATTTCGGAGGCAGCAGGAATGAAGAAGGCAACAGTATCGCGGTAGATTCCGCGGGCAACATTTATGTTACGGGCTTTACCGATTCAATTAATTTTCCGCTGGTGAATGCCTCGCAGCCGGCCTTCGGCGGAGGACAGCAAGATGCCTTCGTCGCGAAGCTGGATCCGTCCGGCACTCATGTCTTGTACTCGACATACATCGGCGGTAACGGCCAGGACAACGGCACCGGCGTCGCTGTGGACAGCGCCGGGAATGCTTACATCACGGGCTTCACCGATTCAACTAACTTCCCGGTGAGAAATCCCTTGCAGGCGACGAACAGGGGCACGTTCAATGCCTTCGTAGTGAAGCTGGACCCGGCAGGCGCTGTGCTCAACTCGACGCTGTTTGGCGGGAGTCAGAGCGATTACGGCAGCAGCATAGCGATAGATTCAAGTGGCAATGTCTATGTGGCGGGGCTTTGCACGTCTGCCGATATTCCCGTCGCTAATCCTTTGCAGCCGGCGCCCGGGGGACTTGTCGACATCTTCGTCGCGAAGATTGACTCCTCCGGCGCTCGCCTTATCTATTCCACTTATCTGGGCGGCAGCGGAATCGATGGCGCCAGCAGCATCGCTTTAGACTCTACCGGTAATCTCTATCTCACGGGACTCACTTCCTCGCTGAACTTTCCCACGGTTAATGCACTGCAACCGAGTCACGGTGGAGGTCTATTCGATGCCTTCGTGACGAAGTTGAATTCGTCTGGCGACCAGATTATGTATTCCACATTGCTAGGGGGTAGTGGCGTAGATCGCGCGTTTCGAATCGCGGTGGACTCTACTGGGAGCGCGTATGTAACCGGAGACACGGACTCGCCAAATTTCCCGGTGGCGAATGGATTCCAGCCAGCCAACGGCGGCAGCGCAGATGCCTTTGTGTCGAAGCTGAATCCGAATGGGACGGCGCTCGCCTATTCGACATATTTCGGCGGAAGCGGCATTGATGCAGGCACTGCTATCGCTGTTGATTCCAACGGCAGTGCTTACGTGACGGGATTCACTGGCTCAAGTAACTTACCCACCGCCCAGGCGCTGCAAAGTACTTTCTCCGGCGGTTCCTTCGATGGATTTGTGGCTAAGTTAAGCCAGAATGGGACGGCTCTCAACTATTCTACCTATCTGGGCGGCAACGGTATTGACTCCGTCTTTGGCATAGCGGTGGATTCGGGCGGCAATCCCTCTGTGATGGGAGTAACTGACTCGGTAAACTTTCCGATTTTTAACGCATGGCAACCGGCTTTTAACGGGGGCGCGGCCGATCTCTTTATTGCCAGGTTCACACCAACCACGACGCCGACGCCAACGCCAACGCCAACTCCGATCCCAACTCCGACGCCAACTCCGACCCCAATGACGGTTCAATTCAGTGCTTCGTCGTATCTGGTGGGCGAAGGCGACCAGCACATTGACGTCACTATCACTCGCGCCGGTGACACCAGCGGCGCGGCGAGCGTGAGCTTTACTACCGGCGATACGGCGGGTGCTTTGAACTGCAACGTAGTCGGTGGCGGGGCTTCTTCGCGCTGTGACTACGAGACCAGAATCGGCACCGTCCGATTTGCTGCCGGAGAAACGGCCAAGACCGTTTCCGTGCTGATCATCGACGACTCTTACCTGGAAGGCCAAGAGTCTTTCACCATCAGCCTCAGCAATCCATCGGGGGCGTCTTTGGGTTCGCCATCGAGCGCGACTGTAAACATCACCGACAACGAGCTCGCCAACGGCGTTAATCCCATCGACCAGCCGGGATTCTTTGTGCGCCTGCATTACTATGATTTTCTCAATCGGTTGCCTGACGCGTCGGGTCTTAACTTCTGGACCAGTGAGATCAACTCGTGCGGAGCCGACCAGCAATGCGTGGGAAGCAAACGCATCAACGTCTCAGCGGCCTACTATCTCTCAACTGAGTTCCAACAGACCGGCTATCTGGTGGAACGCATTTACAAAGCCGCTTACGGTGACGGGATCGGTACATCGACTCTCGGCGGTTCGCATCAGCTTGCGGTGCCCGTGGTTCGGCTGAACGAGTTCCTCTCGGACACGCAGGAAATTGGCGAGGGAGTAGTGGTCAACCAGGGCGACTGGCAGCAACAACTGGAAACCAACAAGCAGAACTTCACGGCTGAGTTTGTGCAACGGGCGAGGTTCACCGCCGCCTTTCCAAGCTCGATGACTGCGGCGCAGTTCGTCGATACGCTGAACGCTAATGCGGGCGGCCCACTCTCTTCAGGAGAGCGGAATCAACTGGTGAATGATCTGTCGGCAAATGCCCGGACCCGCGCACAGGTGTTGCGCGCTGTGGCTGAAGATGCGGATCTGGTCGGCGCCGAATCAAACCGAGCTTTTGTCTTAATGCAATTCTTCGGTTACTTACGGCGCAATCCCAACGATCCTCAGGATTCTAACTATACCGGCTATGACTTCTGGCTGACCAAGTTGAATCAATTCAATGGCAACTTCGTCAATGCTGAGATGGTCAAGGCCTTCCTCACTTCCATCGAGTATAGACAACGCTTTGGACCTTGACCGCGGCGCGTCGGTGTGGCGGGTTATCCGCGGATCGTCTTTAATCTAAGTCCTTACGCGCGAGATGAAATACAAACCTCCGCAGGCGAAGATTACTATCGGCGTCCACACCGCGGGGCCGGGCGGGAGCAACGCGTGCTCGCCAAGTTGCTCAAAGCCGCCGGTTACCAGCCAAAAAGCGAGACTGACTACGACGGCGGAGCAGAGCGCGATTACCGTGCTTTTGCGGCCGAAAGAGATTGCCAGCGGCATTCCGATCAAAGCCATCACGATCACGCTGAATGGGGTCGCGTATTTCCGCTGTAAAGCCACGGCCAGCGCCGCGGTATCTGTGCCACGCGCTTTCAAGGTTTTGATGTAAGTTCGCAGGTGATCGGCGCTCAATTGTGATGGGCGATCTACTGTGGGTTTAAAGACCGCCGGAGGATCCACGCCGGAGATCTTCAGTTGAGCGGCTGACTGGCGAGTTACGTGGGCGTCGTCAAGATTAATCCATTGCGCGTGGGCAATCTCAAATTCATTTGACGCCACCCACTTCCCTTCCTCGCCGGTGATCACGCGCTTTAGTTCGACCTGCTGATCGTCAAAATCATAGATCGAAGGCTTCCATAGGACCTGCCGGAGATCGTCGAATTCATAAGCATAAATTCGTCTACCGTCCGTGCTGACCAGCCAGCGCTTCTCGGAACCGGTGGCTATCTGGGCGATGTTGCCTCGAATTTTCGCGCGCAAGCTGTCCTGCATGACGTTGGCCTGCGGCATCACTCGTTCCTGGATGGCCCACGAACCCGCGGCAATCAACAGCGTGAACGCGAAGCCCGGCAGCATCAAACGATAGACGCTCTGGCCGCTGGCCCACCAGGCGACGGCTTCCCTTCTCTTCGCAGTAAGCGCATAGGTCATGAGCATTGCTACCAGCACACTGCCCGGGAACAACTCGACACTGACCAAAGGCAGCAGATAGAAAAGGTATTCGGCGATCAGTTTGGCGCCGGCGTGGTTGGCCGCGATGAAGCGCCACAACTCAAAAACGGTGAAGATGTTGAAGATGGCCACCAAAGCCAGAAAGCCGAAGAGAAAACTCATCGTCATCATCCGCAGTAAGCCAAGGTCAAGCAGGGTAGGAAAACTGACGAGCCATTGACGCGCGCCGAGGCGCTTCATCGCAGATCGCCCGATCCGCTCGCGGGCTTTGAAGGTAGTCGGAGTCGTCTTGGGTTTGAACCAAGTCACCTCACGGCGCCTCAGAACCAGCAGCGTAAAACCGATGACCAGCGTCAAAGCGGTGGCCAGCCAAGGGCCCACGCGCCCCGGCAGCGTGCCCGCTCGAGCCATTTGATCGCCGGCAATAGTTGTAAGGTAGTAACTCAGCATTACCAGCAATGAAAGCAAGACCCCCAAGCCTCTGCCGCCACGACGCATTCTTAGCGCCAGCGCCGCGCCAAGAAAGGAAAAGACCAGCGGCGCCAGCGAAAACGCCAGACGTTTGTGCACGAGCATCGTCGCTTCGCGCTTTTCGCTGCCCGTTGCGTTCGCGGCCAACTCGCGCAACTCAGTCCAGTTCATCTGCTCAGGACTTGACTCCGCTTGTTGTATTCGGGCAAGCAAGTCTCTGCGGCCGGTATCGAGAGCTAACCGAAGTTCCCGCAAGTGCTCCACCACGTAGGAAGGATTGCCTGATTCGGTAGGGGGCAGCTTGGTCGTGGTCGCATCCTGTAAAACCAGCTCTGACTTTTCCGCCGACGAATCGATGCGACCGGATCGGGCGGTGATCAGGCGTGTGGAGTGATCGGCATCCTGCGTCTGTATGAAGACGCGCTCCCACTGGCCGCGAGCCTTGTCCCCGTCACGCACATAAATTACGTAGCGTGGGATTTCGGTGGTAAAAGTGCGCGGCTCGACAGGCGAATCCAATTTGTAAAGCGCGCCGCGGATGGCCAGGGTACGCAGATGTCGCAGAGCCTGTGGCCCTTCGTGCAAATTCAGATAAGCGGAAGGAAGCGTCGCGATCAAGCCCAGAAGCAGTGGCGGCAAAAGCAAACTAGCTGTGCTCACCCCCGCCGCACGCATTGCGACCAACTCGCTGTCGCTTCCCATCCTGCCCAATCCGATGATGGTGCCAGCCAGAACCGCCATCGGCAGAGTGAAGATTAAAACAGAGGGCAGCAAAGACAGGGCGACGCCGTTGACGAAGCCTATCGGCATCAAACCCTGAAACGTTCCCTCAAGATAACGAACCGTCTGTTGAGCGAAAAGGATTGCCGTCAATAAAACCAGAGAGAGCAGAATATAGGGGAATATGCCGCGCAGGATGTAACGCTGAATTAGCCTTCTGTTGCCCATGATGAGTTTGAATCCTCGGCCACTTCTTTAATGCGCCAGAGCTATCGCCGTCCGCGGCCGGCGTTCGAGCGCACGCACGAGCAGACGGTGCGTTAATTCAGCAAACTGAGTCTGATCTTGAGCGGAGAGTCTATCCGCAACGTCCGCGAATTGTCGCGGGCCAAGTTTCTTGGTTGCGAGTACAGTCCGGCGCGTCGCTGCGGAAAGCGCTGTTCCAAAACGGCCGCCGCACTTGTGGCAGCGCGTTCGCGCGTCAGCATCAAGGTAGATCGACTCATCATCCCGGAAACGATTATCGCACTCGGCGCAGCTTTCCAACTCTGGAAACAAACCCGCCAGACGCAGCAGCCACACTTCGAAGTAACGCATAACTTGATTTGAAGTATCGGATGAGGCTTCCAGAGCTTCTACTGAGGCCTTTACCATCCGATATAGCTTGTCGTTAACTTCATGAGGGGGCGCGAAATCGCCCACCAGCTCTGCCATATAAGCCAACACATGTGCCACATCGGGCTGGCTTGCGAGATCGAAATTTGATTTGAGAATTTCTGCCTGGGAAATGATTACCAGTTCGCGGTTCTCTTTTTCGTAGAAAACCAGATTGATGAAACTGAATGGTTCCAGGGCCGCGCCGAAGCGGCTCTTCATGCGGCGTGCACCTCGGGCTACGGCCCGTACCAAACCCGCACCACGGGTGAGGCAAACGACAATTCGATCAGCTTCTGCGAGGTTGTAACTGCGCAGGACAATTGCTTCTGTGGTAACGAGAGCCATGACGGTCTTTCATGCGGGGACTAAGAAAATACTTTAGCGAAAGGGTAAGAAATAAAGCACCCAGCCCAACACGAAAGCTATCAATATGAATTCCGCGAACACTTTCAACCCATAAATCAGCCGGTGCCGATTCGTGCCCTTAGCGACCACGCCAAAGACGACAGCGGTCAGCGCGGCAAACACAGCCATCCAGAGTACGTGCTTCATTCCTTCCTCCCACTGGCGATATCGAAGGCGTCAAGCATGGCCAGGTAATTCAGCAGGCCCGCGACGAGAAGAAAAGTATTGCCATACTCATAAGTCAGAAGCTGCGCGTGCTCGGTAAACCCCGTATTCGTCACCCAGCAGAAAATGTAGAGCAAGCCGGCGCCGACGTTCGCGCTCATTGGGAGAAGTTGAATCAAGGCGGAGATGCCCTGGTCCTTTCCAGTTACAGCAAAGAGATGACCCCCCAACCAAAGGCCCGTGAGAAACATTGCCCACACTGCACCCCCAAGCAAGACAGCTCTAATCCATCTTCTTTGGACAAGGTGGCCCAGTCCTGGAACGGCCCAGGCTGCCACGCCAATCAGCCATGCGAGCGGCGGCGTCTCTGTCCTGGTGGCCGGTTGAATCTGCTTCGCTACCAAAATGAAATCCCCTTCCTCGTAATGTTTTACTTAAGGTCCATTTGTCCAATTTACGGCTGTTTTGCTCGATACTTTAGCTGTCGGCTCCACCACGCCTGAGCTTTCTAATAAAGAAGGAATTGCTCTCTTAGCGCGCTGAATTCCGCCAATGGGCGCTGCCAGGAAGCTTGGATGCTCTTCAAGTCGTCTCCGCGCTCAATTGCTGTTCGCACCTCTGACGTCCCCGCGATCAGATCGAAAGGATTGCGATCGTATTCATATTCGTAAGGCGGATCCTTCCAGCGAAAATCATCGGGGTACATGTCGTGCGCGGTCTTCACAATCGCGATGCCCGTTATCACCGGCTCAAAGGCTTGCCTCTCGATCACATGAATCTGAACTCCGCCGCATGGTTTGCCGGCATGCTTTTGAAAGGTCGGAAGAAACACGCAGGCGCGGAAATAAACGCCGTCAAGGGCCAAGCCATTCAGCGCTTCAGCAAAGGCGTCCGCGTCGATGTAAGGCGCGCCAACAATTTCAAAAGGCCGCGTGGTCCCCCTCCCTTCTGACATCTGCGTTCCTTCCAGATGGACGCTCCCACAAAACACGGTTGCCGTGTCGATGGTAGGCATGTTCGGCGACGGTAAAACCCAGGGCGCGTCAGTCTCGTCATACCAAAGCTCGCGTGACCAACCCTTCATGGTAATGCATTCCAAGTCGCAGCCAATGCCGAAATGTTCATTGAACATCCGGGCGAGCTCGCAGACGGTCATGCCGTGACGCGAAGCGATTGGAAATTGCCCGACAAAAGAAGCGAAGGCGGGATCGAGCACGGTCCCGGCAACCTGGGTACCGCCAATAGGGTTCGGACGATCACAAGCAATCACCTTCTTCCCAAACTTCTTTGCCGCGCGCATACAATTAGCCAGCGTGTAGACAAACGTATAGATGCGACAGCCCACGCCCTGCAGATCACAGACGATGATATCGACGTCCTTGAGCATCTCTTCCGTCGGCTCGCGCGTCTCGCTGTACAGCGAAAAGATTGGTAAGCCAGTCTTCCGGTCTGCAGCATGAGCGGTCTCAATCATGTTGTCTTGCACGTCACCGCGGATGCCGTGCTGTGGGCCGAAGAGCGCAGTCAAGTTGATATCGGGATGTTCATGAAGGAGATCTGCTACATGGTGAAAGCCGTGATTGACCGATGCTTGATTGCAAACGAGGCCAACGCGCGCGTCCCCCAACAAATGCATCTCCTCTTTTAGCAGCTTTTCGACTCCGAGCACGATGCGCCTTCTGCGCTCAGGACGATTAGCTTGGCTCTTGTAAGATGGCGGCGCTTCAATCTTCTGTGCCAGGACCACTCTCATCGCCTCGCAGCGCAAACCAAGCTCCGAGAGAACTTCCGCCGCGACAGAATCTTCCAGCCGCAGCAGTCCGAGAAGCATATGTTCCGTTCCGATGTGACGGTCCGCGAGCCTGTGGCTTTCGTCGTGCGCGTAGTGGAGTGCCCGCTTCGTTTCGGGACCCAATGGGAGTTCGACGCTGGTAGGCGTGTTGTCTTTCTCTTTCATAGAAAGACCTGCTTGAACTCTAGTGCGGATCGTTTCGATGGATTGTTTACTGTCTCCAAGAAAGCGGCCGAAGAGGGGTTTATCCTCGCGGGACAAACCGAGCAAGAGGTGCTCAGGCTCAATCGCAGAAGCGCCAAACTGAGACGCTTCATAGCGGGCGAAAAATATGGCCCGACGCGCGATCTCTGTATACCGTTCGAACATGATCTCTCAATTACCTGGATACGATGCCGCCAACTTCGTTCAACTCATCCACAGAGAACGGATCCGCCGTTAACGTTGAGAATTTCTCCGTTGATGTGTCGCGCCCATTCGGTGCAAAGAAACACGATCGGCCAGGCAATATCTTCGGGCGTAGCTACGCGACCAACCGGAATCGAGTCTTCAATCGATTTGCGAAATGCCTGATCAGCAAAAACCTCCGTGCACATGTCTGTGTCAACCCAACCCGGCGCAACTGAGTTGACATTGATGCCGAACGGGCCCAGTTCGGCTGCCAGCGATTTTGTAAATGAAATCTGGCCGCCCTTTGAAGCAGCGTAGTTTGAAACGTTCGCTTCCCCTCTCTGCCCCGCAGTCGAGCTGACAATCACGATGCGCCCGGACCCTTGCTGCTTCATATGTGGGACCGCGGCGCAGCACACTGTCCACGTGCCTTTAAGATTGAGTTCGATCGTGCGATCCCAAATATCCTCGGTCATCTTTTCTACGGGCGAGCCCTCCCAGATGCCGGCATTACAAACAAGGAAATCAATACGACCAAAACGTGCTACGGCCGCTTCTATCAGACGTGCGGCTTCGTCTGCGCGCGAAACATCTCCCTGAACTGCCAACGCGCCGACACCTGTGGCGCCGGCTTCATCGACAGCCGCCGTTGCCGCGCTTTTATCTTTCAGATAATTCACCACAACGTTCGCGCCAAGCTTCACAAAGCAGTCAACCGTGGCGCGACCGATGCCCCGAGAGCCGCCCGTAACCACGGCGACTTTGTCTGTCAATGCTGAGCCGTCAACTGTCATCTCCGCAGTAACCCTGGAGGTTGTTCAAGAAGTCCTTTTCCATAGCCCAGGCGTTCAGAGACCGTGTCAGAACCCGGAGCGGTAGCGATGGGATCTAACAATTCCCGCGAAACTTGATGATCCGGTCGCTACCGCTCTCGGTTCTGACACGGACTCTAAACGCCTGGGCTAGTGGAAAACCAGCACCATTGCAAGCAGGCTTCCTCTGGACTTTTCCGCAATCCGCGATGCGTGGTTGATTCAAAGTCACACCCGCGTTCGGCGACTCACGCAATCACCTCGCGAGACGAAGTCGAACCAGAGCGCGAGCCCGCAAAGCGCTCGGCCTCGGCGACAAAACGCTCAAAGAGCGCTTTCGAAAGTTCGTCTCGCTCCCAACCAAGTTCCGGGTGCCACTGTACGCCCAGCACGAATCGATCGCCGCGCGGATCCTCGACAGCTTCGACCAAACCATCGGAAGCCCAGGCCGTAGCGACCAGTTCCCTTCCCAGCGTTTCGATCGCCTGGTGGTGATGGCTGTTGACGGGCGCAGTCTCCGAACCCGCCAGTTGGCCCACCATACTGTCTTCCAGCAGACGCACTCGATGCGAATGCCGATCGCGTGGCGCGCCTTGTTGGTGATTGATGGCCTTCGGATGTTGGCTGACTATGTCTTGGATTAGGGTGCCGCCGCGAAAGACGTTCAGGACCTGAATTCCAAAGCAGATCGCGAAGAGCGGCATAGCTCGCGCTTCGATTTCTGCGAGCACGAGCAAATCGGTTTCGTCCTTGATAGGATGGACGCCGCCGATTTGGGGGTGTGGCTCACGTCCATAGCGCAACGGGTCCACGTCAGAATCACTGCCGGGCAGCAGAATACCATCAAGCCCTTCGACGACGCCCCGAATGAAGTCGGCTCTTGGGATAAGCGGAATGTGAACCGGCAAACCGCCTGCGGCTTCGACGGCTTCGCTATAGTACCGAGCCAGATAGAATCGCTCCGTTTCCAATTCAATGCGCATCGTGATGCCGATGCGCGGCCTGTTCTGCTCTCTCATTCGAAAAAGTCCGCGCGAGAATCAATTTTCCAAGACGCTGCTCATGATAACGCAAACGCGGCAGTTACTCACAATCTCATTTCCGGCGAAGTATGCCACACTTTTAGGCCGCTCGCTTGACTAATCTTCGCGCCAGTTCCTATAGTGCTCTTTCGTTAATGAAGAAGAAAAAATCTTTCGATGTGCGCAGCACAACGGTGCTGCTGGTGCGGCGCGAAGGGCACGTGGCGATGGCCGGCGACGGCCAGGTGACCGTTGGCGAGACCGTCATGAAGTCCCGGGCGAAGAAGGTACGCCGTCTCTACAACGACAAGATTCTCGCCGGGTTCGCGGGCGCAACCGGAGACGCGTTTTCGTTATTGACTCGCTTCGAGGGGAAGCTGGAGCAATACCATGGCAATCTCGAACGCGCTGCGATCGAGTTGAGTAAGGAATGGCGCACGGACAAGATTCTCCGCCATCTCGAAGCGTTGCTGGTGGTGGCAGATGAAAAGAGTTCGTTTCTGCTATCCGGCAATGGCGACGTGATTTCTCCGGACGACGGTGTGCTGGCGATCGGCTCTGGCGGCTCGTATGCGCTAGCGGCAGCGCGGGCCCTGGTCGCGAACACAGAGTTGTCGGCGCGGGAGATCGCGGTTGAGGCGATGCGCATTGCCGGCGAGATATGCATCTACAGTAATGCGAACGTCGTGCTCGAAGAACTGTGAAGCCGCCTCAGATTCAACGTCGTTCTAAAGAGTTGGCAGCCGACACTTTCAGAGTCATCTTATCCGTGATTCATTATTAGATAATGGTTATTTATCTCGCAGGTGAAACTGAAGAGCAGGAAGTGCGTCTCGACGAGATGACGCCGCGGCAAATCGTTGTCGAGCTCGATAAGCACGTCGTTGGACAGAAAGCAGCGAAGCGCGCCGTGGCCATCGCCCTGCGCAACCGCGTGCGACGAAAGAAGCTGCCGCCCGATCTAGCCGCCGACGTCATCCCGAAGAACATCATCATGATTGGCTCGACCGGCGTCGGCAAGACTGAGATTGCCCGTCGTTTGGCCCGAATGTCTAATTCACCGTTTCTGAAAGTTGAAGCCTCCAAGTTTACTGAAGTGGGCTACGTCGGCCGCGATGTGGAGAGCATGATTCGCGACCTCACCGAGATTTCAGTCGACATGGTGCGCCAGGAAAAGATTGAAGAGATCGCGGACAAGGCCGAACTCAATGTCGAAGAACGCATTCTCGATATTTTGCTGCCGCCGCCAAAAGCTTCCGGGCCCAGTCCCCTTTTCGATTTCGATTCAGGTGAGACAAGCGCGCCCATGCTGGTGCCTGAAAACGAGCCGCGAGACGAAAACTTTGCGCGCACGCGTGAGAAGCTGCGCACACAACTTCGTTCAGGCAAACTCGACAATCGCCTGGTCGAAGTCGAAGTGCGCGAGAAAAGCTTTCCGACAATTGAATTTGCCGGGCCGATGGGCGTCGAAGAGATGGGCATTAACATGAAGGATATGCTTGGCAATCTCTTTCAAGGACGCACGAAGCGCCGCAAGATGCGCGTTGACGAAGCAATAGAATATCTCATGCAGGAAGAAGAAGAACGCCTTATTGACATGGATACCGTCGCGCGCTCTGCGCTCGAGCGAGTCGAATCGTCAGGCATTATCTTTCTCGATGAAATTGACAAGATCGCGGGCCGCGAGTCCGGACATGGCCCGGACGTTTCGCGCGAAGGAGTGCAGCGCGATATCCTGCCGATTGTCGAAGGAACAACTGTGAACACGCGCTATGGGATGGTGCGCACAGATCACATTCTGTTTATCGCGGCCGGAGCATTTCATGTTTCGAAACCTTCCGACTTGATTCCGGAACTTCAAGGACGTTTTCCGATCCGAGTTGAACTCGAATCGCTGACGATCGAAGATTTCAAGCGCATTCTGGTTGAACCAAAGAACTCGCTGGTGAAGCAGTACAGGGCGTTAATGGAAACCGAAGGCGTCAAACTCGACTTCACTAAGGACGCGATTGACGCGATTGCGAATTTTTCCGCGCGCGTGAATCAGCAAACTGAAGACATTGGAGCGCGGCGACTGCACACAATTATGGAGCGACTGCTCGACGAGATCAGTTTCGAAGGACCGGATCTTGAGCCGAAAGAGAAATCTATCGACGCCAAATACGTCGATCAGATGCTTGCCGATACCGTGAAGGATCAGGATTTGAGTCGTTACATCCTTTAATTCCGCTTGCCTCCAACTTCAGTGTCCCAATCAAAAACTTCAAAACGATGGCGCAAGTCGGCGGCACGTCATCTAATGTTATTGGTTGCCCTCTCTGCCCTTTCGCTCGCACCCACCTGCGGAAAGCGAACGCCGCCGCTGCCGCCGTTGGAGCGAATTCCACAACGCACAGAGGAGTTGACTGGCGAGCAACGCGGCAATCTAATCGTCTTGACTTGGCCAGCTCCGCGCCGCAACACCGGTGAGAGTAGTGTACAGAGCATCCGGCGCATCGATATATATCGCGTCGCCGAGAAACCGAACGCACCGCTGCCCATGACGGAGGAAGAATTCGCTGCTCGGGCTACCCTGATAGGTTCTGTTACTTACGATGAGATAAGAAGGGCGGGCGATACTCTCAGCTATCAGGACCCGCTCGAATTAGCGGGTCAGCCAGCACGTTTGCGTTATGCAATTCGGTACGTTAATAATGCGGGTCAGCGGGCGGCGTTTTCAAATTTCTTTCTCTTCGAGCCAGCGGCCAAGATTGCCGAACCGCCGACTAATGTTGAGGAAAAAGAGTCCGAGACGGCAATCACAATTTCTTGGGAACCGCCCAAGGCTAATATCGACGGCTCAACACCGGTGAACTTGCTCGGCTACAACGTTTATCGAACCGCGGCATCGCAACCTCAATCGGGCAAATTGCCGCTCAATAAAACGCCGCTCACGGTGACTCAGTATCCAGATAAGAATTTCAAGTTTGGCGAGAAATATAGCTACCTCGTGCGAGCGGTTTCGCTTGGAACGTTGGCCAGGCCGGTTGAAAGTTTGGACTCGAACCGAGTCCTCGTAGAGCCTAAGGATATTTATAAGCCTTCTGCGCCTTCTCTGCCTCCGCCAGTGGCAGCAGCTGGGCGAATCTCATTCTTTTGGCCCGCTAACCCGGAACCTGATATTGCCGGCTATGCTCTCTACCGCTCCACAGATCCAAAGGGTCCATGGATCAAGCTGACGCCAACGCTTTATACAAAGATCACCTTCACGGATGAAAACGTCGAGTCCGGCAAGACCTATTACTACTATTTGGAAGCAGTCGACACTTCCGGCAATGTCAGTCCGAAGTCAGAAATTGTTTCTGAGACCGTACCTTAGGGTGCAATTAAAATCGGGAGTTCGCCATTCGTTACAGAACCGCGAGCGGTAGCGACCGGCCCTTTGATTGTTGAAGAAGTCACCACAAGACAACCGGCCGGTCGCTACCGCTCGCGGTTCTGTAACGATAGACTGCTCTTCCTCCGGCCGACTCTCACTTTTAATTACACCGGTGCCGTAGAGTCGGAGCGAGCATATCGCTGTTTGCGGTGATGATGGTGGGTCTATGAAGAAAATGCCGGCCTTCGCGTCACTTGCTCGCGAAGGCCGGCTCAAGTCATCTAGATATTCTTAGCTGCTTCTCAGTATCCTCGCAGATCAAGAATCAAGTTCAAGACATTGCCGAGAATGCTGTAACGGCCATTCGAGTAAGTCCCATACTGATAGCGACCGTAGTAGCCATCCTCGTATCCGCGACGGAAGCCTTCACGGAAATAGTATTGATAGTCTGCGACATCGACATAGTATCCGTCGTATCCGTAGCTGGCATCCTGATACGCATCGCCGTTATCGGGATCGAATTGCCAACCGTCTTGTCGATCGGCTAGACCCGCGCGGTAACCCTCTTCGTAACCGTCTCTGACTGCCCTTCTCAGCAAGTCAGCGCCGTATTGGTTTACGTAATAGTACTGGCTATCGCGGTAGTAACTATAGCTGGGCGCGCCGAAGTCTTGATAGATAAAGTTTTGCCGACGTAACTGATCCTGGCGCAGACGTTCCCAGTAGCTTTGGTGGAAGCGCCAGTAATTTTGCCGACGCTGATACTGCAGCTGTCGTTCACGCTCTCGCCACCAACGGTCACGGTCTGACTCGCGCTGGCGAAACTCGTTCTGACGTTGCCGCCACTGTTGTTGCTCACGCCGCCGCCATTCGTTTTG
>WNGL01002200.1_pt1 | contig 23825 bp, 16 predicted proteins | sample 5400591 | NCBI WGS metagenome assembly WNGL01 (sample SAMN13153377, study PRJNA577476) | soil metagenome | isolation source: 80 cm soil or saprolite under Garry oak tree replicate 1 | place: USA:California | collected 2016-06-15 | reverse complement strand
GGTACTCGTAGCGGAGCGCGTCGCCGTCGGGATCCGTCGCCGGCGACTTGACGAGCACGCGCAGCGGCGCGGTGACGGTGGGCCGCTCGCTCGCGAACGCCACCTTCGGCGCGGTGGGCGGCGCGTCGTCGACCACCACCTCCTGCGCCGCGGGCGCGCCCGGCCCCTCTCCGTCCCACGGCGTGGCGAGCACCCTCACCCGCTCGTGCTTGCGGAACTCGTTCGGCGGGAGCGCGTCCTGGCCCGCGCCGGTGGGCTTCCCGTCCCGGGTCCAGGCGATCTTGAGCGTGACCTTCTCGCCGTCGACGTCCTGGGCGGGCTCGACGACGACCATCCGGATCGTGGCGCCGCCCTTCGGGCGGGCGGGCTCGATCGCGATGCGCGGCGGGGTCGGCGGGGTGTTGCCGACGGTCACCGTCGCGGTCGCGGCGGGGCCGGCGGCCTCGCCGTCGTGCGGGGTGACGGTGACCTGGAACACGTCCGCGCGCACGACCTCCGCGCCGGGCACCTCGCGCCCCTCCGCGGTGGCCCGCGAGAACGGCGCGCCGTTCTTCTTCCACTCGATCCGGTAGGCGACGACGTCGCCGTCGACGTCGAGCGAGGGCTCGACGATGGACACGCGCAGCGGCTCGCCGCGGCGCGGCCGGGCCGGGCGGATCTCGACGCGGGGCGCGCCGGGCGGCGTGTTCCGGACGGCGACCGTCGCCTTCGCGGCGATCCCCTCCAGCTGCCCGTCGAACGCGCGGACGTCGACCTCGACCTTCTGGTGCTTGCGGAAGAGGAGGCCGTCGAGCGTGGCGGCGGCGAGCGGGAGGTTGCGCGGCTGCCCGTCGACGGTCCAGCGGTAGCGGTAGGTGATCGGGTCGCCGTCCGGGTCGACCGCGGGCGCCTCGATGCGCGCGCGCAGGGCGGCGCCGCGGCCGGGCGTGAGCGGATCGAGGGAGACCTGCGTCGCGCCGGGCGGCGTGTTGCCGACGCGCACGCTCGCGACCGCGGCAGGGCCGGTGAGCTCGCCGTCGCTCGCCACCACCCGCGCGGTGAGGAGCGCCCCGCGCCGCAGGAGATTTCCCGGGAACTTCTCGCCGCGGTAGCCGGTCTCGAGCCCGTCGAGGAGCCAGGTGATCTCGTAGGTGAGCTTGTCGCCGTCCGGATCCTCGGCGGCGGTCTTCACGACGGCGCGGATGTCGCCCGCGCGGGTCGGTACCGGCGGGTCGAGCGCGATGGCGGGCGCGCCCGGCGCGGTGTCGAGCACCTGCACCTCGGGGCTCTCCCAGGTCTGGCCGTTGCCGCCGCCGGGCGTGGCGAGGACGAAGCGCCACCGCTCGCCGCGCTTCACGGTCCGGGGGGGCAGCTCCTTCTTGTTCTCGAGCGCGGGGACGGGCTTCCCGTCGCGCAGCCACTGGATGTGCGGCGCGGGGAGCGCCTCGTTCGGCCCCGCGTCGAGCCAGCTCGCGCGCCAGCGCGCGTGGACCACGTCGAGCGCCCGCGGCGCGCCCGGATCGATCGAGAGCTCCTTGTAGCCGGGCGGGTTCGGGCCGTAGCGCCCGCCGTGACCGGGATCGCGCGCGGGGCCGGCCCAGGGGATCGCCACCCGGGCGGCGCCGGTCTTGCCGGCGCGCACCGCGTGGAGCGCGCCCGTCGGCAGGCCGACGAAGATCGTCGGGGTGCCGTCTCCGGTCGCGTCGTAGACGAGGGGCGAGGCGCCGACGTCGGAGGCGTTGAGCGCGTGCGGGAAGCCGGGGAGCGGCTTGCCGTCGGCCGCGAGCGCCGTGACCGTCCCGTCGGACGTGACGGCCACGATCTCGAGGAGGCCGTCGCGATCGAGATCGCCGATCGCGGGGCCGGAGAAGAGGCGCGAGCCGATCTTCACCGGGAACCCCGGCAGCGGGTCGCCGCGGGCGCTCACCGCGTGGATCACGCCGTCCGCCGAGGCGAACACCACGTCGAGCCGCCGGTCGTTGTCGAGATCCGCGATCGCCGGACCCTCGTAGATCCGGTAGCCCGCGCGCACCGGGAAGCCGGGGAGCGCCTTGCCCCGCCCGTCCACCGCGTACACCCCGAAGTCCTGGCTCGCGACGACGAGGTCCATCTCGCCGTCGTCGTCGAGGTCCGCGAACGCCGGCGCGCCGGTGACGGTGAACTTGGTCGTGAGGGGGAAGCCGCTGCGCGGCCGGCCGGTGCCGTCGAGGACGTGCACCTTGCCGTCCTCGCAGCCGAGCGCGATCGAGCGGCCCCCGCCGAAGCGGGAGGAGGAGACGGTGCTCGTGACGGCCGACCCGACGGTGGCGGGCCAGCCCGAGAGCTCGCGCCCGCTTCGCTTGAACGCGTGCACGCGCCCCTTGTCGTCGCCGACGAGGAGCTCCGGCTTGCCGTCGCCGTCCACGTCCCCGAAGGAGACGCCGGCCCGGGCGCGCGCGCCGAGCTGGACGGGAAACCCCGAGACCACCCCGCCGCTCCAGAGGAACAGCCGGCCCGAGGTGGTGACGACCGCGATCTCCGGCCGCCCGTCCCCGTCCATGTCGGCCGCCGCCGCCGCCCCCGCGGCGACCTCGCCGGCCCCGAGCGAGAGCGGGAAGCCCGGCACGACGCTGCCGTCGCCGCGGAAGGCGAGCACCTTGTCGCCCGCGGTGACCACCACCGCGGGCGCGCCGCCGATGGAGACGCCGATGGCCTGCTGCGAGATCCGGCCGCCGGCGTCGCGCGGGAAGTTGGAGAGCGCGGAGGCGCCGAGGGCGAGAGCGAGGAGGAGGTGGGTCATGGGTTTCGGCCGCCGATGAGGTCTTCGAGCTTGCGATCGCGCTCGACCGGGGTGGGCCCGGCGCCGGCGCGGGCGGGCTCGAGGAGCGCGACGCCGCGCTGGCGCCCGACGACGTAGATGCCGAGCGCGGCGACCGGAACGTTCGACCCCTCGGGCTCCGCGACGAGCGCGACGGCGAACGCGCTCCGCTTGTCGTCCGGGTGGCGCCAGTAGAGGAACGTCCGGCCGGCGACGCAGCCGAACCGGTCGCGGGTGCCGGCGCGGAGCGTCTCGACGGCGGCGTCGGCCTCGCGGAGCTCGCGCTGCGCGACGTCCGCTTCGGCCGCGAGCTGGCGCGCCCGCGCGCGGCGCTCCTCGGCCTCCTTGAAGAGGCGCTCGGCGTCGCGACGGACCCGCCGGGCGGCGACGCCGTGCTCCGCGCCGACGAGCGAACGCTCGAAGCTCTCGGCCCAGGCGGCCTCGACCTCGTCCCAGAGCTTCGCGCGGCGCCGGTCGGCCGCGCCGTACTCCTCCTCGAGGGCGCGGCGGAGCCGCTCGTCGTCCGCGCCGCCGAGGCGCGCCCAGAGATCGGAAGCCCGCGTCCGCTGCTCCTCGAACTCGCCGACGAGCGCGAGCGCCCGGTTCTCGTGCACCTGCGCCTCCGCCGTGAAGCGGGTGCCCTCGTCCTCCACCTCGCCCGACCGGGAGAAGGTGTCGACCGCGGTCCGCTGCGCGATCTCGGAGCGAAGCGCCATGAGCTCGGACTGGGAGAGGAGGTCCTCGTGCCGCTGGCGCGCGTCCCGGAGCGCGGCGGCCGCCCGCTGCCAGTCGGACCACCAGGCGGCGAAGGTCGCGCTCTCCAGGAGCTCGCGAAGGTCCTCGAGGCGCACGGACTTCATCGGCTCACCGCGAGCGCTCCGGTCAGTTCACCGGCTGGAAGACGAACGGGTACTCCACCGTCACCGGCCCGGAGGGCCGGAACTGGGTGCGCCAGGTCCGCATCGTGTTCATGATGCAGGCCGCGACCTCGGCCGAGCCGAGCGAGTTCTGCGCGGTCGTGACGTCGGACAGCCCGCCGGTCTCGAGGATGGTGAAGCGGATGGAGATCTTGCCCTTCAGGCTCGGGTTCCGCTTGAGCGCGTTCTCGTAGCAGGCCTTGATGAGCCCCATGCGCGCCCGGACGAAGGCGCCGAGCTTGCCCTGGTCGATGTCGGAGGAGTCGACCTCCGCCTCCTCGGCGGCGACGGAGCCGGACACCTTCACCTCGGTCTTCGTGCCGAGGGCGACCTTGCCGCCGCCGCTCGTCGCGAGCGCGCCGATCTGGGCGGTGCCGCCCTCGCCGCCGCCCTTGCGACCGCCGCCGGCGCCCGGGTCGGTCGCGACCGCCACGCCGCCCGCGCCGGACAGGGCCGAGGCGACGTCGCCCATGCCGCCGCCGGCGCCGAACACGTCGGCGACCGCGCCACTCGCCGCGCCGGGCCCGAGGGCGCCGAGCACCTTGAGGAGCCCCTTCGACTGCACGGCCTTCGCGACCGCGGCCTGGCGCGCCGCCTTCTTCTGGGCGACCGCCTCCGGCGGCTCCGCCTTCTTCTCCTCGGGCTTCTCCTGCTTCTGCTGCGCTGCGGGCTCGGGCTTCTTCTCCTCCACCTTCGGCGGAGGCTGGGGCATGCGCTCGGGGATGAGGACCTTTGCGTAGCGGTCCGGGATCTCCTCGAGCGAGACCTCCTTCGGCAGCTCGGTGTTCGCGAGCGCGATGTAGAAGCCGGAGTGGAGCAGGAAGGACACGGCGAGCACGGTGACGAACAGCCGGTCCATGCTCCGGAAATGCGCGCCCTTCGCCTCCTTCGGGAGCGCCGGCTTCGGCACCTCCGCGGGCGGCGCGACGAACTGCCAGAGCAGCGTGACCTCGCCGAGGACGATCTTGCCCCGCTGGTCGTCGTTCACCGGGACCGAGCAGGCCTTTCCGGCCTGCTTCGCGACGCCCTGCGAGACGAGCGCGCCGAGCTCGGCGGTCCCCTGCGGACCCTGCACCCGCCCTTCGGCGTCCGCCTCGAAGTGGAGGACGTACTTGTCGCCGTGGAAGGTGAAGACGGTGACCGACTCCGGGACGTTCGCGGCCGGGACGACGATGGCGTTCTTGGCGCCGGTGCCGAGCGTGACGGGCTGGCGCGCCGGGAGCACCCGCTCCTCGACGATCTTGCCTCCTTGGATCACGCCGATCCGGAGGACCTTCTCCTGCTGCGCCGCCATCTAGCGTCCCATCTCCTCGCGGCACCCGCGGGCTAGAACGGGTCCTTCTCGACGGCCCTCGTGACCTTCGGCAGCAGCGGGTCGATGCGGTCCAGATCCCCGTAGTTCAGGTTCGCCCGAGGCATGAGGAACATCGCCTGGGGCTTCTGGATCCGGCCCTCGACCTTCATCTCCTCGAGCCGGAGGATCTTCCGCGGCGCCTGCTTCTTCTTGTCCGCCGCGCTCTGCGCGCGCGCGGGGACGGCGATGATCGTTAGCATGGCGGCCGAGAGGGCCACAAGCAGGCGCGGGGCGGTCACGGTGCGCTCCTTTCCACACCCCTCGCCGGCGCGGCCGCCGCGGTGGTGCTCGCGGGAGCCGGGTCGATGGCGGGGGCGGAAGTCGCTCCCTCGCCCCCGGCACGAGCCGGGGGAGAGGGTCGGGGAGAGGGGGCGACGGGGGTTTCGGCCACCGGCGCTGGCGCTGGCGCCGGCGCCGGCGCCGGCGCCGCGGTCGGGGTCGCGATCGGGATCGGGGTCGGCGCCGCGGTCGCGGTCGGGGTCGCGGTCGGCGTCGGGGTCGCGGTCGGGGCCGGAGCCGCCGGTTCGGTGGTCGTGAACGTGGTCGCGGCTCCGGTCGTGGCCGCCGGCACCTTCGCCGTGCTCGACAGCGCGGCGGCGTCCATCGCCGCCGCGCGCTTCGCCTCCGCGGCGCGCTGCGCCTCTTCGGCCTTCCGATCGGCTTCCGCCTTCGCGGCGGCCGCGATCGCGGCCTCCTTCGCCGCGGCCTCCTCCTTCTTCTTCACCTCGGCCTCGCGGCGGAGCCGATCCTTCTCCTCGCGCTGGACCCGCTTCTTCTCCCGCTCGATCGCCTTCGCCGCGTCCTTGCGGTACTCGGCGATGCGCGGATCCTGCGCGCCCTTCTGCTCGTAGACGTCGAAGAACGCGACCGCCTGCTCGAGCCGCGCGAGCGCGGGCGTGCCGGGCTTCTCGCCGTCGAGGTAGAGGACGGCGAGGTTGTAGTCGACCTCGCCGAGGCTCGGATCGAGCTCGTGGGCCTTGCGGTACGCGGCCTCCGCCTTCTCGAACTGCTGCGTGCCGCGGTACGCGTTCCCGAGGTTCAGCCAGACGAACCCGCTCCGCGGCACGTACCTCGCCGCCGCCTCGAGCTCCCCCACCGCGCCCAGGTAGTCCTCGGCGTCGGCGAGGAGGACACCGTAATTCGCGCGCGCCTCCGCGTAGTCCGGGCCGAGCGCGGCGGCGGTCCGGAAGTCGTCGAACGCCTGCGGCCGGTTCTTCAGGGCGAGCTCGACGAACCCGAGGCGGTTCCAGACGGCCGGATCCCGGTCGTCGACCGCGCGCGCGTTCTCGAGCACCATCTTCGCGAGCTCGTTCCGGTTCTTGCGGTGGTAGACGGTGCCGAGGTTCACCATGGCGGCGAGATCGCGCTCGTCGAGCTTGAGCGCCTTGCGCGAGGCCTCCTCGGCGAGGTCGAGCCGGTCCGAAGCGAGTGCCACGTCCGCGAGGGCGTCGAGGAGCGCCGGCGACTCGGGGTCCTTTGCGAGCCGGGCCCGGACGTCGGACTCGGCGCCGGCGAGGTCGCCGGCGCGGATCCGGATCCGGACGAGGCTGCGCGCTGCCGCGACGAACCGCGGGGCGTCGTCGAGCACGCGGCCGTACATCGCGGCGGCCGCGTCGGGATCGCCGAGCCGCTCCCGGAGGATCGCGGCGTCGAGCCCGGCGTGGACGAGCGTCGGGTCGGAGTCGTAGGCGCGCTCGAAGCTGGCGGCGGCGAGCGGGAGGTTCTCCTGCCCCTCGAGCCGGACGCCCTCGGTGAACTGGTACTTCGCGATCGCCGCCTCTTCGGGGGAGGCGAGCATGCGCGCGGCCGGGAACGCGGGCGCCGCCGGGGCCGCGGGCGCCGCCGCTGCGGCGGGGACCACCGCCTCGGGCGTCGCCGGCGCGGACGACTTCGGCTCGGCCGCCCGCGCCGGGGCCACCCCGCCGGCGAGGAGCGCCGCGGCGAGCGTGGCCGCCGCGCGCCGCGCGAGGGGGTGGGCGTCGCCTGCCCGGTGGGTTCGCAGCGCCATCGTCCTAGAGCCCCTTCAGCCGCTTCTTGGCTTCCGACACCTGCGACTTCGCCTCGGGATCCCCGACGCCCGGGAGCGCCACGGCGGCGCCGTACGCGGCCTTCGCCTGGGCCTCGAAGAGCCGCCCCGACCGGACGAGCGCGCGGGCCGCGATGGCCGGCTCGGCCCGGGCGCACCGCTCGTCCGCGCCGAACGCGAGGTACCGCGCCGCAGCCTCGGCGGCGTGCCCGGCGACGTCCAGCTCGGACGCGACGTTCCGGAGCGCGACGCACCGGCTCGCCGAGTCGGGCCAGCGCTGCAGGAACTCCTCGTAGATCTTCGCGGCGACGGCGTGGTCGCCCTTCCGGGAGCGGTACGCGGCGAGCCGCAGCGCGTCCTCCCCGGTCACGCCCGCCCCGGGGTGATCCTGGAGGAGCTTCTCGCGCGCGGCAGCCGCCTTGGCGGGCTCGTTCGCCTGGTCCCACGCAACGCCCGCGTTGTGGAGGGCGCTCGCGGCGTCGGGAGACCCGGGCTCGGCGGCCGCGGCCTCGAACGCCTGCGCCGCCTCGGCGGGCTTCTGCTGCTTGAGGAGGTCCTCCCCCTGCGCGAAGCGCCCGGCGGAGCGCTCGCGGGCGAGCGCCTGCGCGACCTTCGTGAACGCGGTCTTCTGGTCCGCGGGCGCCTTCGCCGCCTCGGCCTCGGCGCGGGCGCGGAGCTTCTCCACCGACGCGAGCCAGCCGCCGCGGTCGCCGCGGGCGAGGTGGGTCGCGAGGTAAAGCGGGACCGCATCCTCGAGCAGCTTCGGATCCGCGGGCCAGCGATCGAGGGCGGCGTCGAGCCGGCGGCGCGCGTCCTCGGGCTCGCCGTAGCCGAACTGCACCTCGGCCGCGGCGAGGGCGATCTCCGGCCCGGAGAGGCGCCGGTCGGCGGACCCGGCGCGCCCGCCCGGATCGGCGGCGGCGCGCGCGAGGTAGGCGTCCGCCGCGTCGACGACCCGCTTCCACGCAGGCGGGAGCGGTCGCGCGCCGTCCTTCCGGTCCGCCCCGAGCTCGAGCTTCTCGAGCTGGCCGGCCTTCACCGCCGCGTTGGCGGCGCCGATCCAGGCGGTGGCGGCGAGCCGCGCGCCCACCGCCCGCGAGACGTCGCTCGCGTGGCCGTCCTGCACCACGACCCCGGCGGCCTCGACCGCCGCGTCCCACCTCTGCGCGCGGAGGAGCACCTCGGCCGCGCGGACGCGCAGCGGCACGCGCCACTCGCCGAACGCGGCGCGCCCGGCGAGCTCGGCGTAGGCGGCGCCCGCGGCGGCCCAGTCCGCGCGGGCCTGATCGTGCGCGGACCCGGCGCCGTCGCCGCGCGCCTCCTGCGCCTGCGCCGCCTGGAGCGCGTCGCGCTCCGGCCCCTCGGGCAGCGACGAAGCCGGGGGCAACACCGGCTCCGCCTGGTGCGAGCGCCCGCCGCCCGCGGTGGCGCAGGCGGCCGCGAGGGAGAGGAGGAGGATGGTCGGGAACCGGCGCACGCTACTTCCCCTTCCCCTTGGCGCGCTTCGGCGCCGCCTTCGCGGCGGGCTTGGTCTTCGCCCCCGGGGCCTTGGCGGCGGGCTCCGTGGCGGCAGCAGGGACCGCCTCCGCGGCAGCCGGCGCGGCGGCGGGCGCCGGGGCCGCGTCGGGGGCCGCCGCGGGTGCGCCCGCGACCGCCTCCGACCCGGGCTCCGACGGGATCGCGCGGCGCGACGGGCCGTCGAACGCGTCCGCGAACCGCGCGGGCGAGGTGTCGAGCGCGAGGAGGCGCGACTTCGCCTCCTTCAGCACCGGGTACTCCTTCGGCCGGTACCGCGCGAGCGACTCGCCGACCTTCTTCGTCCACTCGTTCTTCACGTGGAGCTTGCGGGCGGCGTCGATCGCCTGGACGTACACGCCGACCGCCTGGTCCTCGAACGGCTGGGCGGCCTGGGCGAGCGCGTCCTGGTACGCGGCGAGGTACTCCTCCTGCCCCTTCTTCTTGAACTCGGGCGGCACCGGCGCCTCGTAGATCGTCTGGGCGAGCCGCTCGAGCAGGAAGGCCTTGCGGTAGAAGGCGGCCAGGATCCAGTCCGGCCGCCGGTACCGCATCACCTCGTCGTACTGCGGCGCGACCTTCTTCGCCTCGCCGAGCTTCGCCTGGAGCGCGGTCTTGAGCTTCTTCGTGTTGGTGGTGGCCGGGAGCATGATCCGGTCGTACCGGTCGAAATCGTACTCGGCGAGGCGGAACTTCGCCTCCGCCGCGGCGGCGGCCGCGCGCGCGTTCTGGTCGGGGCGCAGCCCGCGCCGCGCGAACTCGGTGACCGCGTCCTGGTACCCGGCGCGCGCGCCCTTCTCGTCGCCGAGCGCCCGGTGCGCGAGCGCGATCTCGAGGTGGGCCTGGACGACGAGGTCCGGCTCCTTCGCCTTCGCGAAGCGCTTCACGAACTCCTGGAGCGCCTGGACCTCGCGCTTGCGGTCGCCCATCTTCTCGTAGACGAGGGCCGCGTGGAACTGCGTGCGGGCCGCGTCCTCCGCGTCCGGGTAGAGCGCCGCGTACCGGGCGAACGCCGCGGCGGCCTTGGCGTAGGACTGTAGATTCTCGAGCGAGCGGGCGGCATTGTAGAGCGCGTCCTTGCGGTGCTTCGACTGCGGGTAGTTCTCGACGAGCGCGAGGTAGCGGTCGACCGCCTTGTCGAAGTCGTAGGTGTTCTCGGCGTTGTACCCGACGCGGAAGAGCGCCTCGTCGGCGAGCTCCGCCTTCGGGTATTCGACCGCGAGCCGCTCGTAGAGGCGCAGCGCGCTCTCGAACCGGCGCGCGTGCTCGTAGCAGCTCGCCGCGTTGTAGAGCGCCTTGTCCGCGAACTCGTGCTTCGGCTCCTCCGCGACGAGGGCGAGGAAGAGCCTCGCCGCGTCCTCCCAGCTCCTCGCCTCCATCTGCTGCATGGCGCGGTTGAAGCGGCCGCCGAGCTTGAACTTCTGGAGGGTGGCGTAGAGCTTCGGGTTCTTCGCGACCTCCGACGACTGGAGGCGCGCGGAGGTCTCCTCCACGAGCGCCCAGTCCTTCATGGTGAGGTAGCTCTCGATGATGAGGTTCGCCGAGAACGGGGCGACGTCGGAGGCGGGCCAGCGGGCGACCACCTCCTCGAAGCGGCAGCGCGCCTCGTCGAAGTCGCCGTAGCGGTAGAAGATCTCGCTCGCCTTGTAGGCGATCGCCGCGCCCTTGGGATGGGCGGGGAACCGCGCGAGGAGGATGTCCGAGTCGCGCACGAGGTGGACGTACGCGTACGGGATCGCCTCTGCCCTCACCGCCTCGTTCTCACGCCGGTCGGTGGAGACCAGGGTCTTGCGGTCGTCGAGCTCGCCGCTCCGCTGCAGCCGGACGATCTCGCCCTCCCAGGAGATGATCGCGGAGAGCGCGGAGTCGCCCTCGTAGCGGTCGGCGGCGGGATCGTCGCGGACCGCGCCGTAGACGCGGGCGGCGGCGTCGAACTCGAGCGCGTTGTAGAGGCAGTCGGCGTAGTTGAAGGAGAGCTCGTAGGCCTGCTTCGAGTGGGGGAAGCGGGTGAGGTAGTCGCCGTAGGCGCGGGCCGCGACGCGGTACTCCGAGACGGCGGCCTCGAGCTTCGCCTCCTGCTTGAAGGTCTGGGCCTGCTGGTGGTGGAAGCTCGCGGCCCGCAGGAGGCCGCGCTCGACGAGCTCGCGCACCGTGGCGACGAGCTCCGGATCGCCCTTGTTCCGCTCCCACCAGGCGGAGCCCTCGTAGTAGCTCCGGACGAAGAGCTCGCGCTCCTTCGCCTCGCGCTCGAACTGCCGGTCGCGCGACCAGGCGAGGACGATCTTCGCGTGGACCTTCGGGGCCTCGGGGGAGAGCGGCGCCAGCGCGAGGACGTGCTGGTAGGCCTCGACCGCCCGCCCGTACTTCGTCTCGTCGAAGTAGACGTCGCCGAGCCGCGCGAACACCTCCACCTCGTAGGCGCGGTGCCCGATCGTCTCGAAGTACGCCTTGGCGCGGTCGACGCCGCCCCAGGTCTCGTCGGCGAAGCTGATCGCGGTGTACTGGACCGCCTCGGGCCAGACGTCGCCCCCGGGCTTCCCCCCCGTGCCGCCCGCCTTCGCCACGTAGTGGTCGAGGAGGCGCGTGAACGACTCCACCGCGTGCGGGAAGTCGTCCATCCGGTAGTAGGTCCAGCCGAGCTTGTAGATGGCGCGCGCGAAGAGCGAGTGCTCGGGGAAGTCGTACATCCGCGCGAACGCCTCGGTCGCCTTCCGGAGCGAGTCGGCCTGCACGTCGTCGAAGTGCCAGTCGCCGAGCCTCACCCACGCCTCGGCCACGAACGGGCTCTTCGGGTACCGGTCGATGAGGAGCTTGTAGGTCGCCTGGGCCTCCTCGCCCTGCGCCATCTCGGCGAGGCAGTACGCGAGCAGGTAGTAGGTGCCGTCCGCGAACTTGTAGTCCGGGAAGGTGGTGATGAGCGTCTGGTAGAGCGCGATCGACGGGGCGTAGCTCTTCAGCGGCTCGCGCGGCGGGTCGCGCCCCTCCGCGATCGCGCGCTTCGACTCCTCGCGGTGCACGGTGGAGGCGAGGTCGAAGTCGTCGTTCGACTTCTCGTAGTAGAGCTCGGCGAGGCGGAACATCGCGTCCGGCGTGAAGACCGGGTCGTCCGGGTAGCGCGCGACGAACTCCTCGAAGCGGGCGATCGCGGCGTCGCGCTCGTTGCGCTCGAGCACCTCGAGGTCGCGGATCGCCTGGTCGTAGTTCTCGGAGAGGAAGCGCCGGCGCTCGTCGAACTGCCCCTGCACCCGGCCCTGCACCTCGGCGCGGAACCCGCGCGCCTCCTCCTCGAAGCGCGCCACCGCCTCCTCGAGCTCCGACTTCGCCTGCGACTGCGAGACGAGCGGCTGCGCGACGTGCCGCTTCAGGATCCCCACGCGGGCGCGGTCGGCCTGCGAGGTCCGGTCGCGGCACGAGACGTACGCCGGCGCGCGCACCTCCTCGACGCGCTTCAGCGAGCTGCCCTCGGCGGCGGCGGGGGACGGGAGGACCGCGGCGAGCGCGGCGGCGAGGGCGGCGGCGCGCAAGGCTAGTCCACCTCCCGCGCGAGTGAGCGGAACTCGCGGTCGAGCTGCTGGACCTCGGTGTCCTTCTGGATCGCGAGCGACTGGATCTTCTCGAGGCGGGCCCGCTTGCGGCTCCAGGCGACGTCCACGATCCCGACGTCGGCCTTGAGCACGATCCGGTAGAACATGCCGCGCACGTCGGCGATGGAGCGGACCGCGATCGCGCCGAGCACCTCGCGCGCACCCTGGAGCACGCCCTCGAGCGCGCCCTCCTCGCCGGCGAGGGCGATCCGCTCCGCCGAGATGCGCGAGCGGAATGCGTCCGCGCGGCGCGTCGCCTCGGCCGAGACGCCGAGCTTCAGCGAGCGGGCGCGGGTGCGGACGTCGGCGAGGCGCGCGCGCCCCTGGTCCATCCGCTCGAAGGGCTCGCGCTCGGGGGTGCTGCCGCGCGCCGCCTCGGCGGCGCCGCGCTGCACCTCGACCGCCTCGAGGAAGGCCGCGCGGACCCGCGACTCCTCCGTCATCTGCTCCACGCCGCCCGCGGCGTCGCGGACCGCGGCGATCGCCTGGCGCGCCGCCGTGATCTCGGCGTCGTACTCCTCGACGATCGCCCGCTGCCGGCGGAGCTCCTCCGCGATGTCCTGGCGGGCCTCGCTGTCGCCGCGGATCTCGGCGCGATTCTTGTCGAGCCACTCGTCGACGCCGTCGATGGCGGCGAGGCACCCGCCCCGGGCGAGCTCGAGCCGGAAGACCGCTTGGCCGATCGAGTCGACGCGCGCGCGCATCCGCTTCAGCCGCTCCTCGTTCGCCATCGGCGTGCGGGGGAGCGCGTCGAAGCGCCGCTCGGCCTCGACGCGCGCCTGGCGCGCCCGGACGAGGTCGCCACGCCGCTCGGGGAGGAGCGCGCGCTCGGCGGCGGCCGCCGCCGCCTCGACGTAGGCGCCCTCGGCCTTCGCGGCGGCGTTCTCCACCGCCTGCGCGTGGGCGTAGGCGCGCTGCAGCGCCGCGAACGCGTCGATGCCGCCGCCGCGCTGGAGCAGCGCCTCGAGCCGCACCGCCACGTCCCGCGCCTCCGCCACGTCCGCGCGGGCGGCGTCCACGCCCCGCACGAACCCGAGCGCGGTCGCGACCTCGCGGCTCGTGGTGGCCCAGCGCACCGCGACCGGCGGCAGGATGGGCGCGACCTCGAAGGCGCTCCCCTTCCGCCCGATGAGCTCGTCGTAGTAGCGGAGCGGGTCCTCGCCCATCGAGAGGATCGCGTCGATCTCGTCGCGCACCGGCGCGTAGGTGTTGATGACGACGTTGTAGGTCTCGGTGGCCTCTGCGTAGCGGCCGAGCCGCAGGAGCAGGTGCCCCTTCACCACCGTCGCCTCCGGCGCGAGGGGCGAGTCCGGCTCGAGCTCCGGGATGAAGGACGTCATCCGCAGCGCGTCCTCGTACTTCTTGCCGCGGATGTGGGCGAGCGCGATCTCGTAGGTCGCCTCGGCGAAGCGCGAGGAGGTCCAGGGCACCGCCGCGTACCAGCCGATCGCGGCGCCGGCGTCGCCCATCTGCGTGTGGACGCGGCCGAGCGCGAGCGTGCAGAGGTCGCGCAGCTCCACGTCGCGGTCCGTCTGGGCCTCCGCCTTGGCGCACCGCTCGAACCACTGCAGCGCGCGGTGGAAGTTCTGCTCCTGGATGCGGAGGACGCCCTGGAAGTACCAGGCCTGCAGCTGGAAGGGCGGGCCGACCTGCTCGAACGCCGCCGTCGCGCGGGAGATCCGCTCGGCCTGCGGAAGGTCGATGCGCTGGTAGGCCGCCTTCGCGACGAGGTACCGCACCTCGGGCGGCGCCTCCGTCCCCGCGGCCCGCTCGAGCTCGAGCAGCCTCTCGACGTCCTTGTGCCGCCGCTCCTTCACGGCGCAGTCGAGCGCGCCGGAAACGGCCTGGGCGCGGTGGGCCACGTCGGAGCGCCCGAGGTAGTCGAGGTAGCGGAGCCGCGCCGCACCGCACAGGTCGTGCCGCCGGAGCGCGTCGGCGAGGAGGAAGGTCGCCTCGGCCCGGTCCGGCGCGCTCGCCCAGGTGGGCTCGTCCACCACCTCGGTGAGCATGATCGCCGCGTGGAGCCAGTCGCCGAGCTCGTACTGGAGCTGCCCGTCCTCGAACCGCCGCTGCGCGTGGACCGCGGGCGGCTCCTCCGCGCGGAGGCCGAAGCGCTCCGCCGCGGCGAGCCGCTCCTCGATCGCCTGCGTCTCCTGGTCGAGGAGGTCGAGCGGATCGGGCGGGCGGGCCGCCGCGACGCGGGCCGACGCGCCGAGCGCCGCGACCGCGATCACGGCCGAGGCGAGCCGTGTACGGCGGAAAGTCACTTCCCCTTGCCTTCCGCGTCCGCGGCGCGCTTCGACTCGTCGCGCACCACCGCCAGGTCGTACCGGATCGCGGGGCGATCCTTCAGCTCCGCGGTGAGGCCGCCCTTCTCGAACCCGACGATCCGGATCGTGTTCACCTTCCCCGGCTCGGCGTTGAAGGTGTAGGAGGACTGGACCTTGAACTTGTAGCCCTGCAGGTAGCTGAAGAGGCCGTAGCCGTGGCCGCGGTAGGTGAGCTGCACGGCGATCTGGTGGTTCCCCGGCACGATCCGGCCGTTGAAGATCTCGAACTCGGCGCGCTTCTCGAGGTCGCCCTCGACGTCCACCTTGGAGTAGATCGGCGCGCCGTCGAGCGCGTACGAGACGGACTCGAGGTAGAACGACGACCCCATCTCGTTGCGGTGGACGAGCACCGCCTTCGAGCCGGTCGTGATGTCGCCGCCGATGACCATCTCCTGCAGGTTCATCAGGCGCGCCTTGGTCCGGAAGATCTTCTCCTTCAGATCGGAGACGCGCTCCTCGAGCGCGCGGACCTTGAGCTCGTTCGCCTCGTCGGCGGTGACCGGCTTCGCCCCGTCGGCGACGGCCGGCGCGGCGGCGGCGCTCGACGAGGCCGGCGGCGCGGTGGCCGCCGGGGGCGGCGGCGGGGGCGGCATCGCCGTCCTGGCCTGCGCGAAGACGAGCGCCGGTGTCGCGGCGCACAGGACGGCCAACGACCGAAGGAATCGCGCCACGATCAAACCTCCGCCGGGGTTCCCCCCCGTAATCCGTGTGAGGGCAGGGACTTATACCACGGCACTGGCGGGGCGATGGGAGCGAAACTGCGGCGGCGCCTGCGGCGCCTAGCTGCCCTTCTTGAGCTCGGTCAGCACGAGCTTCGCGACCGACTTGAGCGTGTCGAAGACGCCCACGCCCGTCGGCGCGACCGCCTGGAACGACGGCACGTTGGTCGGGTTCAAGAGGCGGTGCAGCTCGTCCATCGTCGCGATGTTCGGGAGGTCGCGCTTGTTGTACTGCACGACGTACGGGACCTTCTCGAGGTCGTAGCCCTGCTCGGCGAGGTTCACGCGGAGGTTCTCGACCGACTCGAGGTTCGCCTCCATGCGCTCGATCTGCGAGTCGGCGACGAAGACCACACCGTCGACGCCCTTCAGGATGAGCTTGCGGGACGCGTCGTAGAAGACCTGGCCCGGCACCGTGTAGAGGTGGAAGCGGGTCTTGAAGCCGCGGATCTCGCCGAGCGAGAGCGGCAGGAAGTCGAAGAAGAGCGTCCGCTCGGTCTCGGTGGCGAGGGAGATCATCTTCCCCTTCGCCTCCGGATTCGTCTTCGCGTAGACGTACTGGAGATTCGTCGTCTTCCCGCAGAGACCGGGACCGTAATAGACGATCTTGCAGTTGATCTCGCGCGAGCTGTAGTTGATGAAGCTCATCCGGGGATCACTCGCTGAACAGGTTGTCGATGTCGTCGTCGGTGATCTCTGCGAACGGGCTCGCCGCTCCCGGCGCGGCCTGCTTCTTCGCGAGGACCTCGAACACCTTCGCGAGCTCTTCCCCGGCCTTCTTCACCCTGAGGCGCACGAGCCCCAGGGAGCTCTTCGCATCGAAGATGACGACCAGGACCACCCGGCCGCCCACGATGCTCATGTGGAGCGACTCTCGCTCGCCCTCGTGGAACTGGTTCGGGAACTCCTTCTCGCCGATGAGCTTCGCGAGCCCGCCCATCGCGGCCACGTTGCCCGCGGTGAGGGATGCGAGCGAGGTCGTGTCGAGGTTCTGCGCCTGACCGCTCGACGCGATGAGCTGCCCGTTCTTGTCGACGAGGAAGACGACCTTGGCGTTCGCGTCGCGCGTAAGGCGGTCGCAGATCCCGGCGATGAGCCGGAACTCCTCCTCATACATCACCAAGCCGGAATTCATGCGCGCTGGCTCTCCGCGAGACCGAGTTCAGGCCGAATACCAGGGAAACGCGCCGCATTCAATCCTGGCGCGGCACGTCAGCGGGCCTCGGCCTGGACCTCCGACTCCTCGGGCGCGCTGGCGAGCGGGGGATAAGTGAATGCGGTGTAGACGGAGATCGCGCCCCGGTGCTGCGCCCCGGCGGCCCGGTGAGCGCCGACGACCACGACCAGGCGGTCGGACGACCAGGTCGCGGTGCAGTCGCCCGCCACGCGATCCGGGCCGTACTGGGGGCAGGAGGTCTCCGGCGCCCGGCCGATGTCACGCTCGTACCGCTTCGCGAGGACCCGCCAGCTCGCGATCGCCGCGGGATCGTCGGAGGCGCGCGGCTGGACCTCGGTCACCGCCGCCGCCCGCCCGCCGCGGAAGAGGACCACGCAGGAGATCGCGTCGGCGGAGCCCTGCGGGCAGCCGAGGTAGGTGGTGGTGCCGGCGTCGCGCTGGACGAGCGTCGCGCCCTCCACCTCGAGGGCGTGCTCGACGTCCTCCCGCAGGCGACCGAGCGGAACGCCGGCGACGACGGGTGGAGAGGCCTCGTCGTACTCGACCCGGCAGACCGCGGTCGTCACGGCCGGGCCGGCGCCGCCGCGCGTGACGGTCACGGTCCAGCCGGGGCGGTCCCAGCCGGCCACGAGGAAGGGCTGCCCCTCGACGGCGGATCGCGCGTCGCCCACCCGGTCCGGCCGGCCCAGCTTACCGCCGGCGGCGTCGGCGAGCGCCTCTGCCTCGACGGCCGGCGCGGTCAGCTCCGCCGCGTACAGCCCGCGCGGCCCGAAGAGCAGCCTGCACCGGCCGCGCACGGGCGCGCCCGGGCAGCGGTCGGCCACGAGCACGTCGGGCTCGCTCGGCGCAGGGCGGGCCGGGATGCCGGCAGCCTTCAGCGAGGCCTCGGTGGCGCTCCGATCCGTCCCGAACTCGAGCCCGAGCGCGCGCGCCCCGGCGGGCGGATCGAGCTGGGCGTACCGCGAGGACGCGCAGCCTGCGAGGGCGAGGAGGGGAAACGCCCGGGCGAGCACCCGGGCAATCCGGGCGGGGGACCACTCGGGCCGCGCCCTCGCGCCCTTACGCTCACCGTCCAGTTGTGATGGGGTCATAGCTCCCGCCGGCCGGCGAGCGCGCGCGCCAGCGTGACCTGGTCAGCGTACTCCAGGTCTCCACCCATGGGTACACCCTGCGCGATCCGCGTCACCTTGAGCCCGATGGGCTTGAGCAGCTTCGTCAGGTAGAGCGCAGTCGCCTCGCCCTCCACGTCGGGGTTCGTGGCGATCACGATCTCGTCGGCGGGCTCGCGCTCGAGCCGCGAGAGGAGCTCACGGATCTTGAGGTCGTTCGGCCCGATCCCGTCGAGCGGGGACAGCGCGCCGTGGAGGACGTGGTAGCGCCCCCGGAACTCGTGGGTGCGCTCGATCGCGAGCAGATCGGGCACACCCTCCACCACGCAGACGAAGCGCGGATCGCGATCGGGGGAGGCGCAGAGGACGCATGGATCCCGATCGGTCAAGGTCTGGCAGGAGGAGCAGAGCCGCACGTCGCGCACGACGCCCGCGATCGCCTCGGCGAGATCGGTCGCGTATGCCGGGCCCGCCTTGAGGATGTGGAAGGCGAGCCGCTGCGCGCTCTTCTCGCCGATGCCCGGGAGCTTCGCGAGCTCCTTCACGAGCCGCGCGATCGGGTCCGCGACCGCCATCAGCCGAGGCCCGGGATCGTCACGCCGCCCGTCGCCTTCGCCATGTGCGCGTCGGCGGCGGCGCGCGCCTTCTCGACGCCCGCGTTCACCGCGGCGGAGACGAGGTCCTCGAGCATCGCGAGGTCGGCCGGGTCGCCGGCGGAGCCCGACGGCTCCAGCCCATGCTGCGGCTGCGCCTCCGCCCGCCGTCCGGCGGAGCCCGACGGCTCCAGCCCATGCTGCGGCTGCGCCTCCGCCCGCCGTCCGGCGGAGCCCGACGGCTCCAGCGCCTTCGGATCGATCGTCAGGCGGACGATCTCGCACTTCCCGTTCATCTGGACCTTCACGAGCCCGCCGCCGGACTCCGCGTCGACCGTGAGCCCGGAGAGCGTCTCGCGCGCGTCCGCCATCGCCTTCTCGAGCTTCTTCGCCTGCTTCATCAGGTACTGGATGTCCATCGATCTCCCTCGCGTTCCGTCCTGGCGGGGGGCCACTCGCCTTCGGCTCGCGCCCCCCCGATCCCCCCGCTCGCTCCGGGGCAGCCTCATCCGGCTGCCCCTGCGCTCACCTCATAGCTCCTCGATCTTGTCGACGCCGCCGTCGAGGATGCGCGCGGCCTCCCGGATGTTCGGATGGCCCTTCGCGGTCTCGCGCACCGCCGCCGAGCGGGCCTGCCGCTCCGCCGCCTCGACGTGGGCGAGCGAGGCGGGCGCGGGTGGGGCGCCCGGCGCTGCGGCGGCGGGGGCGACCGCGCCGCGCTTCACGACGAGCCGCGTCGGGCGGCCGAAGTGGCGCGCGAAGACCGCCTCGATCTCGGGGCGCCGCCGGTCGGCCGCGTCGGCGAGCATGCCGGGCGGAAGCTGGATGACGATCTCACCGTCGGTGAGCGAGAGCAGCGCGGCGTCCTTGAGCGCGGGAGCGGCGAGCGGGCTCACCTTCTCGACCTCGGCCACCGCGCCGCGCCAGCGCTCGGTGGGGTCGGCGGCGAGCGCGGCGGGGGTCGCGATCGGGGCCGGGGTCGCGATCGGGGTCGCGGTCGATGCGCCAAGGATCGGTCCAGGTCCAGGTCCAAGACCAAGTCCAGGTCCCGGTCCAAGACCAAGACCAGGACCGGGCCCACGACCAGGCCCAGGACGAGGACCGGGGGGCGGCGCACCCTGGGCGATCGCCTCCACGCGCGCGAGCAGCTCGGAGACCTCCGCGCCCGGCGCGAGGAAGACGCCCTCGAGCAGCGCGACCTCGAGCGCGTAGCGGGGCTGCTCCGAGAGCTTCACGTCCACCACCGCGCGCTGGACGAGATCGAAGAGCCGCGTCAGCTGCGCGGCGTCGCCCTGGGCCGCCTGGGCGCGGACCTCGGCGAGCTCGGCGTCGGCGAGATCGAGCGGCGTCGCCGGGACGAGCTTCGCGACGACGACGTTGCGCAGGTGGCGGACGAGCTCCTCCGCGACCCGCTTCATCTCGAGCCCGCGCGCGTGCAGCCCCGCGATCTCGGCGAGGACCGCGGCGCCGTCGCGCGCGAGAAGCGCACCCGCGATGCGGGAGATCGCGGCGGCGTCCACCGCACCGAGCGCCTCGGCGACCTCGGCGTCGCCCGGCGCCTCTCCGCACGCGGCGCGGATCTGGTCGAGCATCGAGAGCGCGTCGCGCATCCCGCCCTCGGCCTGGCGCGCGACGAGGGCGAGGGCCGCGGGCGAGAGCTTCATCCCCTCCGCCTCGGCCACCTTCGCGAGCTGATCCGCGATCTGCGGGAGCGTGAGCCGCCGGAAGTCGAACCGCTGGCAGCGGGAGACGATCGTCTCGGGGACCTTGTGGACGTCGGTCGTCGCGAGCACGAACTTCACGTGCGGGGGCGGCTCCTCGAGCGTCTTCAGGAGGGCGTTGAAGGCGCCCTGCGAGAGCATGTGGACCTCGTCCACCACGAACACCTTGTAGCGGTCGCGCGCGGGCCGGTACTTCACGGCCTCGACGATGTCGCGGACGTTGTCGACGCCGTTGTTCGAGGCGGCGTCGATCTCGACGACGTCGATGGCCCGACCCTCGGCGATCTCGACGCACGGCGTGCAGGCGCCGCAGGGCTCGGCGGTCGGCCCCTTCTCGCAGTTGAGGGCCTTCGCGACGAGGCGGGCGGTGGTGGTCTTCCCGACGCCGCGCGGCCCGGTGAAGAGGAAGGCGTGCGCGACCTGACCCGTCTTCAGCGCGTTCGAGAGGGTCCGGACCACGTGGGCCTGGCCCGACATCTCGCCGAAGCGCTGCGGCCGGTACTTCCGTGCGAGGACCAGGTACGTCATCGGGGGACCGCCTTCGGTACCAAAGAAAGGAGCCGGCCCACAATCCCCGGGCGCACGGAGGACCACCTACCGTTGCTCCCTTCCGGGCCTGGCGGGGTTCGGCAACCCCCACGCCGCCCGAGGATTCTGGGCCGGCTCAGGCCGGCTGCGCTCCTCGATCTAGCGCGCGAGGAGGCGCATTGCTGGCGGAGAGGGTGGGATTTGAACCCACGGTACCGTTCCCGGTACACACGATTTCCAGTCGTGCACCTTCAACCGCTCGGTCACCTCTCCAAATTTTGGGTGCTGAGAGAGGGGCTGCACCGCTGCGGCCCGTCCGCCGTCTGCTCGTTCTCCTCTAACAGCGCGCGCTGCGCACGTTCGCGAAGCGTCGTTCGTAAGTGGCGGAGAGCGAGGGATTCGAACCCGCGGTACCGTTTCCGGTACACCTGATTTCGAGTCAGGCGCCTTCGACCAACTCGGCCAGCTCTCCGCTGGCGGATGTAACCGATCTTCCCGCTGGTGCCAAGCGCCATCCTGATCGGGGGAGTGCTCGGCGCTCGCCGGGCAGCCTCGTTCGGCCGTCCCTGCGCTCGCTTCAGTCGGCTCCGCCGCCCCTGCGGGAGCGGAAGAAGGCGCGCAGGAGCTCGCCGGCCTCCTCGGCGAGAATGCCGCGGTCCACCGGGAAGCGGTGGTTGAGGCGAGCGTCGCAGGAGAGGTCGAGGAGCGAGCCGACCGCGCCCGCCTTGGGGTCCGTCGCGGCGTAGACGAGCCGGTCGATGCGCGCGAGCACCATCGCCCCGGCGCACATCGCGCAAGGCTCGAGCGTCACGTACAACGTGACCCCGGTCAGCCGCCAGCGGCCGAGCGTCCGGGCGGCCTCCTGGATGGCGAGGAGCTCCGCGTGCGCGGTCGGGTCGCGGGCCCCCTCGCGCCCGTTCCCGCCGCGCCCCACGATGCGCCCGTCGCAGACCGCGACCGCGCCGACCGGGACCTCGCCCCGGCCGGCCGCCTCGCGCGCGAGCGCGAGCGCCTCCCGCATGATCCCCACGTCCTCCACCGCCGCTACATACCGCACGCGGTGCCGGGCACGCACCCGGGATCGGACGTAACCCTCCGCAAGCTCGCGGGGATCCGCCGATCGAGCCGCCGTGCCCGGCACCGAGGCTGGCACCGTGGCACCGTGCCCGGCACCGAGGCTCGCGGGGCGCGGCGCGCGGCTAACGTGCCGCAAGCTCAGGGTGATCGGCGCAGTCGAGGCCGCAGGCGCGGCAGGTGCCGACGGCGCAGCGGGGCGTGAGCTGGGCGCCCTTCCCGCGGCGCCATTCGCGCGCGAGGAACTCCTTCGTGACCCCCTGGTCGAGCACGTCCCATGGCAGGTCCTCGTCGAGCCCGATCTCGCGGTGCACGAAGAACTCCGGGGCGTGCGGCCAGCGCCGCAGCGCGGCCCGCAGGTTGCCCCCGGTCTCCCCCTGCGCGAGCTCGAGCAGGTCCGCGACCCGCCGATCGCCGCGGGAGAGGAGCGTCTGGAGAAAGGCCTCGCGCGCGGAGAGCGACTCGACCTCGATCCCCTTCGGCCGGAGCGTCCGCTCGAGGAGCCGGCGGGCCCCCTCGAGCGCCTCGCGCGGCGCGAGCGGCGCCCACTGGAACGGGGTCCACGGCTTCGGCACGAACGGGTTCACCGACAGCGTGATGCGCCCCATCCGTCCGCGCCGCTTGGCCCAGGGCCGGAGCACCTCCTCGCGGATCCGCAGCGCGAGCGCCGCCATCCCCTGCACGTCCTCCTCGGTCTCGGTCGGCAACCCGCACATGAAGTACAGCTTCACGCCGGTCATCCCGGCCGCGATCGCGTCCTCCGCCGCGCGCACGATCCGACCGTCGGAGAGCTCCTTGTTCACGACGCGCCGCAGCCGCTCGGTGCCGGCCTCCGGGGCGAGCGTCACGGTCCGCTCGCCGCCCTCCGCCATCCGCCGTGCGAGCTCCGGCCCGATCGCATCCACGCGCAGTGACGACGGGCTGAAGGTCCCGCCCGCGCCCGCGATCGTGGCGGTGAGCGGGTCGAGCCCAGAGTGGTCGCTCGTGGCCGGCCCGACGAGCCCCACGCGCTGGCCGCGCGCGATCCCTTCGCGCGCCTCGCGCTCGAGGGTCGCGAGGTCCACCTCGCGGTACGGGCGCTGGACGAACCCCGCGGCGCAGAACCGGCAACCCCACAGGCAGCCGCGCGCGACCTCCGTGAGGTAGAGGTCCCCGAACGACGCGCCGGGCGTGTCGACCGCCCGCGAGGTCGCGACGCCGCGCAGGTCGGGGAGATGGACCCGCGCGACGCGCGGAGGCGCACCGTCCCGCGCCGTCCGCGCGATCACCCAGCGACCGTCCGGCGCGCGCGTGTCGGCGTACTCGACGTCCACGAGGCCGGGGACGTAGACACCGCGGAGCCCGGCGAGCGCTCGCAGGAGCTCCGGGCGGTCCGCCCTCGCGTCGCGTGCGGCGCGGAGCGCGTCGAGGAAGGGCGGCAACAGCGCCTCGCCCTCACCGACGAGCAGCGCGTCGAAGAACGGCGCGACCGGCTCCGGGTTGATTTGGATCGCGATGCCCCCCGCGACGACGAGCGGGTTCGAGCCGTCCCGCCGCGCGGCGCGGAGCGGGATCCCAGCGCCGGCGAGCAGCCGGAGCACGTTCGCGTGGTCGTCCTCGAACGAGAGCGAGAACGCGACCACGTCGAACGCGCGCAGCGGCGCGCCGGACTCCACGGTCCTCGGCTCGCCGCCCCCCTCCGGCAGGAAGGCCCGCTCGCAGCGAACGTCCGGGTGCGCGTTCAGCAGCCGGTAGACCGCGTGCACGCCGAGGTTCGCCATCCCGAGCCGGTGCAGGTTCGGGTAGACGAGCGCCACCCCGAGCCTGCCGCCGGGCTCCTTGCGGATCGCGCCGCGTTCCTCGGGTCCTGCGCTCGTCACCGTCCGCCGCCTCCGCGCGACCATCCCACGGGGGGATCGCCGCGATCAAACACGCGGCTCCGGTGATACGATTTCGCGCTCACCCGACCGGGATGCATCGATGACCCGCCCGACCCACACCGCCGCCGCGCTCACCCTCGCCTGCGCGCTCGCCCTCCCGACCTCGCCGGCGCGAGCGCGGACGCCCGATCCGAAGGCGCCCGCCCGCGCGGCCGAGGCCGGCCCGGCCCTCGACCTGTCGGGGCTCGACGCGGAGCAGCAGCAGCTCCTCGCGGGGTGGGCGAAGACCGCGTTCTGCTACTGCGGCTGCCCGCACACCGTCGATCAGTGCATGCGAGAGCACCGGACGTGCAAGCACGCGGCGCGGATGGCGACCTTCGCCGGACGGCTCGTCCGTGCCGGCGCGAAGAAGGACGACCTCGCCCGGCTCGTCTCGAGCTACTACGCCTCGTTCGACAAGCGCGCGAAGATCGACGTCTCGGGCTTCGGGCCGCCCCTCGGCGACCCGTCGGCGAAGGTCACGATGGTCGAGTGGTCCGACTT
>WNGL01003977.1_pt1 | contig 23836 bp, 24 predicted proteins | sample 5400591 | NCBI WGS metagenome assembly WNGL01 (sample SAMN13153377, study PRJNA577476) | soil metagenome | isolation source: 80 cm soil or saprolite under Garry oak tree replicate 1 | place: USA:California | collected 2016-06-15 | reverse complement strand
CGGGGACCTCCGCGGCCACGACGATGAACACGCCCTGGTACGGAAGCCCCAGCAGATCGGCTGCCTCCCACACCGTTGCCGTGTCGGCGATCCGCCCCTCGAGTAGCGCCTCGAGCCGCGCCGATCGCGCCTGGTCCTGGCGAAGGACCCGCTCAGCCATGGCATCCCGGTAGGTCGTGGCCAGCTCCGTGGTGAACAGGCTGTTCAGCATCCACACCTCAGATGCGATGCCCACCAGTTCGGCGTCCGACACGATCCCGGTCTGGTGTGCCTCCGCGACGAGAGTGTCCCACATGAACCGAAAGCCGACCTGCAGCGAGCTCTGCACCGCGGCGAGCGGTGCCTCCTGCTCGGCCCGCCGCCGACCGGTTCGCCGCGGGGCGGCCAGATCATACGGCCCCGGGCGGCCGAGATTGCTGAGGATGAACTTGAGATTGTCCTGCAAGGACTGGTACAGATCATCGATGGGAACCAGGCGGTCGTCGCCATAGATGTCACTGTGGTTGCCGCAGGCTTCAGCCTGCTTGAGAACGCATTTCAGCAGCTCGTCGGTAAGCGCAGGCAGCCGGTTGAACAGGGCTGACGCGAGCTTCTGCCCGAAGACGCCCGGCGGCGGCTGGCCGACAATGTCGTCTGTGAAGGTCATAGCGAGCTTCTCATATCAGTCAGTATGAAACGGCCGGCTCCGGTTGCTGCCTGAAGCCCTTGGCTCAGGTCGCGGGTCGCCTGACGCGGGAAGCTGCAACGTTCCTGTTGCGAAGGCGGAGCCGCAAGGCAGGAAGGAGGCCGGCCGTCATGACAAGTGTGGCACTGGCAGCGGAACGGATCTACCTGGGGATGGACGTCTCAAGGGACAAGATCGCGGTCGCGGTGCTGCGGCCGGGGCAAGATGTCCCGGCGGTGGAGGTGATCAGCCACGACGGGGAGATGGTGCGGCGGCTGATCGGCAAGTTCGCCGACCGGTCGGTGCTGGCGGCGTGCTATGAGGCCGGGCCGGGCGGCTATGAGCTGTACCGGCTGCTGGCCTCGATGGGGGTGGCCTGTGATGTGGTCGCGCCGGCGCTGATCCCGAAGGGGGCCGCGGACCGGGTCAAGACCGACCGCCGGGACAGCGTGCGCCTGGTGCTGTCGCACCGGGCCGGGCTGCTGACCGCGATCCGGGTCCCCAGCGAGCAGGAGGAGGCGGTGCGGGACCTGGTCCGGACCCGGGCTGACCTGGTCGATGACCGCAAGCGGATGATGCAGCGCATCAGTGCGCTGCTGCAGCGGCACGGCCGTATCTGGCGGGCTCCCCGGTGGACCTATCAGCACCGCGCGTGGCTGGGCCGGCAGTCCTTCACCGAGCCGGCGCTGCAGGCCGCGCTGTGCACCTACCTGGCGGCGCTAGATGCCCGCGACGCCGAGCTGGCGGTGCTGGAAAGCCAGCTGCGCGGCTGCTGGGCCAGCGTGGACCCGCTGGCCCCGATGGTGCGGCGGCTGGGCTGCTACCGCGGGATCGCCGAGCTGACCGGCCTGACCCTGGCCGCCGAGGTCGCCGACTTCCGCCGGTTCGCCTCGGCCCCGGCGTTCATGGGCTTCACCGGCCTGACGCCCTCGGAGTACTCCAGCGGCGCACGCACCCGCCGGGGCGCCATCACCAAGGCCGGCCCGCAGCTGGTCCGCGGCGCGCTGATCGAGGCGGCCTGGGCGTACCGGCACCGGCCCGCGATCGGGGCCACGCTCAGGCGCCGGCAGGCCGGGTGCCCAGAGCAGACGCTGGCCCGCTCGTGGAAGGCCCGGCAGCGGCTGCACGCCACCTACACCAAGCTGACCCGGCGCGGGAAGATCCCCTCGGTGGCGGTGACCGCGACCGCCCGCGAGCTGGCCGGGTTCGTGTGGGCCGAGATGACCAGCTGACCCGATGACCGTGATGGCCCCCCAGGCCGGGCGGTGCGCCGGGACGCACGCCGTGGCAGGGCCGATCCCCGCGGACTCCTTGGGCTACCCAACGCCCGATGTCAGTGCGGGGCCCCGCCCTGCCGAACACAGACCTGCGATCCCGACACGCGTATATGAGGCTGGCAGTGGCGCACGCCACCATCCCGCCCCGGCGCACCGCCCCCACCCGCCGCGGCCGCCACCGTCCCGCGGTGGGCCGCTGGCCGGGCCGGAAGCGTAACGGGGCCGCCCCCTCCGGCGTCAAGGCTGCTGCGCATCGCCTGCGGCGACGGCCCTGCGGGCCGGCCTGGACGCCGGAGCCTCTGCGGCCCCCCGGGCCAGGAAAAGGCGGGCAGGCCCAGGCCTGCCCCTGCCGACCCGGCCCGGCCAGCGGCGGCCGCATGCACCCATCCCGCCGGAACCGCCAGCCCCGGGCGGGCAAGCCGGCCACGCGCAAAAACACCCACGGGAAACGGACATTAAGTGATCAATCACCCGGCGACCTGCAAAGGCTTGACAGGGCCGTTTCATATGAGGAGTTCTGAATGGCCAGGCCGGGACCGGTCGCGCCAAGGATGGGACCTGCTTCATCACGGCTTCGGGGTCAGGCTCGGCCGGGACGAGGCGAGCACGAGATCAGCCTAAGCGGAAGATCCGCAACGGCTCGGGGCCGGGGCGTCTCGCAGCCGCCGGTCGGCGTTGAACAAGAAACGCTCAATGGCCGGGTGCACGAACGCGTTGAGCAGGCTCGACCAGGTGCGCGGATATCGTAAGAGGTCGGCGACCAGTTCCCAGAAGAACAGCAGCGGGACCGCGCCGAGCAGATGACGAGGGTACAGCCCTTCGCCCGCGCCTCCCCGTCCGCGCTGTCCGAGCCGCTCACCGCGATGACCAGGCGCCTGGCCCCGCGCGCGGACAGATCGTTGACCCGCGCGGTCAGCTCGCGGCTCAGCGCCTCGTCGCCGGCGTCCAGGCTGACCGAGCCCCACCGATCACCGACCAGCGCGGCCAGCAGGTCCTCCTGCGCCTGGGCGGTAGTGGCGGCCAGGCCCTCGACCAGCGCCAGGGCGGTGACCAGCAGGCCCAGCTGCGGCCCGGCCCGCTGCACCAGGGCGTTGGTGCCCTGGGTGGTGGAATATCGGATGCAGTCCGTGGACTGGAGCAGCGCCGCGAGCCGCGGCCGCCCATAGGCCAGCTCGGAGACCTTGGCCAGGCCGTCGAACAGGCACCGGCTCAGGTCATAGGGCGTGGTCAGGGTCTTGGTGTAGCGCACCTCGCCGCCGTCGACGTGGCCGAAGCCGGTCGTCGTGCCGCCGTTGTCGACGTTGATCAGCCATGTCATGCGTGCTTAGCCCCTCCCATCTACCCGGCCGACGGAATCACCGATCCCCCTGGCAGGCGTCCTATCGCTGGTTGTAACGACAGCGTAAAGAGATCCTTAACGGCCGACATCATGGCGCGGGCACGGGAAATAGTCCTCATGATGGGTCGCGAGGACAATAGCCCCGTGCGCGTAAGATGTGGCGAACGCCCGACCGTGCGCCGGGAACCACGGTGGGGCGATGCTTCGTGACGCGCGCCCAGATCTCCGAAAGATCGCTACCTGGCAGCAGCCCGGCGGGCGCCGTCGGCCTGGCGGGCGTCCCAGGCGATCAGGATGCGCTGATTGCGGACGGCCAGCAGGCAGGTGGGTGGGGCGGGTGAGACTCGAACTCACGACCTGCGGATTATGAGTCCGCCGCTCTGACCAGCTGAGCTATCTCGCTGCGGGCCGGGTTCAATACAGCTCGAGGTCCCCGGTCACCGGGTCGATGCGGTCGTCGTAGTCGGGGCCGACGGCCAGGCAGGTTCGGGTGGGGGTGCCGCCGAATTCGGTCAGGCCGCGATCGGTGATGAGGTGGACCACCACGCCGGCTTCGAGTGCCTTGTCGTAGACCGCCAGGAGCTCGGCTTCCGACCCCACCTTGACGGTGACCTTGCGCAGGCTGCCTTCTAGCCAGGCCCGTTCGGCCTCCGAGAACTTGACCTGGTCCGCGACGCCGGCCGGCGTGAGGTGCGGCATGACCCGCTGCCTCAGCCACGCCATCGAGGCGTGCGCGCCCTGGGCGATCTCCTTGCCGCGCCGCATCCTCAGGTCGCGCCGGATGACGATGACCTGTTTGGTCGGGCGCTGCCCTGTTTCCTCGCCTCTCTCGCCTCTCTCGTCTTTCTCGTCCACGAGCCGAGGTTAGCGGGAAAGGCTATGGTGCGCCGCCAGGGATTTGAACCCCCGAACCCGCAGCTTAAGAGGCTGTTGCTCTGACCGTTGAGCTAGCGGCGCCTGTGGGGATGGTCGTGTCCGTGGAGATGGCCGTGGAGATGGCCGGAATCGAACCGGCTACGGCAACGCTTGCAGGGCGCGCCCGCTACCTTAGCTGTCACCCCCGCTGGCAGGCTTCGGCATCATTTGCCCCGGCCTGCCGTTTTCATGGTGCTCACGCTATGGACGTGTCAATTATCCAGCCTGTACGAGAGGCTTTCCGGACGATCAATTCGGCCGGAAGTAAATGAAAACCGCCCCGGAGGGGCTTTCTCCTGGGCGGCTGCGGGCGAGTGCCTGCTCGCGCTTACCAGGCAACCACTCCGCCAGCCAGGGCAGCCGAGAGCCGCGGCGCCGGATTCATGTATCCGGGTCGCTTCGGCGCCTGGCGAGAGGTCATATATCTATGGTAAACCGATGCCGGAAACCGGGCAATTGTATTTTCCGGGGCATTCCGCGGTGCCGGTGCCGGTGCCCGGGCGCCATCGCCTGGGCGTCGGCGCCCGGATACCGGCGGGTGCGGGCTCTCGGTGCGGCGGGGCTCGGTGCGGCGCGGCTCTCGGTGCGGCGGGGCTCGGTGCGGCGGGGCTCGGTGTGGCGGCCGGCCTCCTGGGCGGTGTTCGTGATGCTGGCGATGCGGAGGTCCTCTCACGAGGCGCGTGCTGCGCTCATCCCCGGCGGCCTGACGCGGTGAAACCCCCACTGAGGGACCTTGCCTGGTCGAGCGGGGCGGCGGAGCGAGGCGTGGGTGCCTGTAATGGGCCGTTACGCATGTTTTACGTGGGGTGGTTGCGGCGGGTATGGCTGGGGGCCACAGTAGGCGGGTCGGCGGCAGGTGCCGCCGGTGCACCCTAGGTGCCGCCAGTCACCGCCATGAAACCCCTGACCCTGAGTGAGGTCCGGATCCGGTTACGCGGGGCTGGCGGTTACCCGGGACGCCGGATCGTCAACAGGGCAGTGCGCCTCGAGCGCCGCACAGTGGGGTCACGGCAGCGTCCCGGTTCCGTCATCGCGCGTGCCTGGGCACGTGAGTGCAAGGGTGCCTCCCCACTGGGTGTAGCAGCGAGGAGGCTGTGATGAAGTATGCCCTAGTCAGGGTTCTGCCCGAAGTCCCGCCCGGCGGCGTGTGCGCCGGGATCGACTGGGCGTCGGCCGATCATGCCGTGTGCGTGGCGGACCTGGCCGGCCGGGTCACCGCCCGCGCCTGGATCCTGATCATCTGGCGCTGCTGGCAGGACGGCACCAGCTACGACCCCGCAAAACACCGCGCCCTGCAAGACATCCTCACCCGCCAGGCCGCCGCCGGCACCCCCCAGCCGCACCGGTAACCGCGAACAACCCCGGCAGAACCGGCCACAGGCCCCCGTCACCACCCGGCGGGGGCCTCAGCCATCCACCCTCCCCGCCCGCTCACTCCCAAAGATCCATACAGGGCAACCGGATCCAGTGCGTTCTGGCGCAGTGAATGTGCTGATCCATAGCGTTCCGGGCCGACGCTGCCGCCCGGGCTCCGGCCTCGCCACTTTTGCGACACGCCGTGGGACGCCATGAACGCGGCATTCATGCCCTATGAACTGGCGGCCAGGGCGGCGGAATAGAGACCATGGTCACGGCAGTGCGCTAGGAGCGCAGGGGTACCAGGGGTGAGGCTGGGCGCGGCTTGGCGTAGCGCGAGCGGCCGAGGTGGGGACGGGACGGGGACGGGCGCGGGCGGGCGCGGGCGAGTTGTGGGTGTGGTTCGCGTGGCCGACGGGGCTGGGGTAGCGGGGGCCGCTTGGGCGGGGCGCGGGCGGGCGCGGGTTGGGCGGACCGGCAGGGGCGGGGCGGTTATGATGGCGGTCATCGCTGGTATTCTCTGAGTTACGTCGGGTGACCTGTGGAGTAGCTGTGCATAAGGCGGTGGATAACCGCTGCGACGTGCGGATAACCGGCGGAATTCTGTGGACAAGATGTGGACAGGAAAAAACTTAAAATGAATTGCGACGGGCTCTTGCGCGACGCTGGCTGAGGGCGTAAAAATGTTTTCACCGCAGGAAACGGGCACCATCCAGGGGGTTTCCCCCCGGGACGATGTAAAGGCCGGGAAACTGGAATTTGCAGCGGGTGCCTGGCACCGGCGGGCGGCGCGTAGCGCTGGGGAGTCCGGGCGACCGGACGAACCGGAACAGTGAGGCCGGGCGACCGGTCGATCTGGGCCGGTGAGGCTGGGAGATCAGCCGATCGGGAACGGTGAGGCCGGGCGACTGGCTGACCCGGAGCCGTGAGGCTGGGAAACCGGCTGATCCGGGGCTATGGCCGGACAAGGCCCCCTTCATCTCATACATGAAGGGGGCCTTGTTGCATTCTGCCGCAGAAAGGATACCCGTCACGCGCGACACGCCGATGGACGCGTTTAGGTTGGCCGCGTTTCAGGTCTCGCGTCTCGGGTTGGCCGTGGTTCAGGTGGCATCCGTCAGTTTGGCATGACTAGCATCTTGCCGCCGAGGGCGAGCGCACCGAGGCTCACGGCCAGCCAGAGCAGGTACCAGATCACCCGCGGGATCATGGTGAGCTGACTGAGATTGGCGCCGTCGCTGGACAGCGCGCCGATCTCGAGAACCCGGCGGACCCCGGACAGCAGGAGCATCCAGGTGATCACGTAGGCGCCGACGACCTGGGCGCCGAGCGGGGTGTAGCGGCCGACTGCGTAGACCAGGGCGCCGGCGACCACGACGGTGATCAGGCCGTAAGACCGCCTAAGCCCGGTAGCCAGCACGCCGAGGAGGAACAGCGCGACCCACAGCACGGCCACGCTGTGCCCGAGCTGGATGAGACGCGCCGCGCTCAGGCCGAACAGGCTCGGTCCCGCGTACCCGGCGAACCCGATGAAGATGCCTCCCAGGCAGCCGCCGCCCCGCATGTCCGTCGCGCCGGTCGCGTCGGCGTTCAGCGTGACGCCGCTGACCTTGCGGAATGCCAGTGACCCGAGCACCGCATGCGCGCCCTCGTGCGCCATCACGGTGCCGTGCCTGACGAACTGCCAGCCCGCGTCCATGGCCACTGCGGCGAACGCGGCGAGCCCGGTCACCGCGGCGGCCGCGGCGGACAACGGGGCTTGGGTCAGGCTCACGATTCGGACGGTAAAGTCCCGGTTCAACCCTGTCTATCCCCGATTACCGGTGCGGTATGGGGCCGCGAGGCCGGGCGGAAAATAAGGATGCGGTCCTGCCTGCAGGCGCATCGTCATGATTACGGTCAGTGGCAGGCGCGGAGAAGCTGGCTTATTGCCTCCGCTACCTCCGCGGGGTCGGTAAGCAGGGCCAGATGGTGGCTCGCCAGCCGGATGACCGGCCAGCCGAGTCCGGCGGCCCGGGCGGCCTCGTCCTCGTACGCCTCGCTCAGCCGCAGGTACGCGCAGGGCGCGTCGGGCCAGCGCGGTGCCGGCGGGTGCGCCTCGGTGAACATGGCCAGCGGCAGCGGCGGGCAGCCTGCGGTGAAACGCTCGCGGATGACGGGATCCGGCAGGAGTTCGGCCAGGGCCTCGTCGCCCCACCAGCGCGGCCAGGGCGGCAGCCAGCCGTCCGGGCCGGCCATCTCGCTGAGCTGGGTGACCAGCTCGGGCGGCGCGGTGTCCATCCAGGTCTGGCCGGGGAACGGCAGCCTGGCATCGACGAAGACGTAGCCCCGGACCTGGGTGATCATGGCGCCCGCCGCGGCCAGGATCGGACCGGCCCGGCTGTGGCCGACGAGCACCGCGGGCTGGCCCGCGGCGGCGCGGGCGATCAGTTCCGCCTGGCGCGAACACCAGGGCGGCCCGGCCGCGACCGTACTCGTCAGGTCGGGGATGGTGACGGGGCGGCCGGGTTCGGCCAGGGCGGGGGCGATCAGGTCCCAGCTGGCCGGGTCGACCAGCGGGCTGTGCACCAGCAGCAGGCGGGTCATCGGCGGCGGGTCATCGGCGCCTGGCCAGCCTGTCCTGCAGGCCGTCGAGGATGACCTGCAGGCCGAACTCGAAGCTGTCCTCGGGCGACGCGCCGTAGCCGGCCGCGGCCGTGTCCAGGCGGGCGCGCAGTCGCGGGAACCGGGCCGCGATCTCGTGGGCTCCGGCCATGCGGTCACGGAGCAGCGCCGCGCCGTCGCCGCCGGCCTGGCCGAGCTTCCTGGTCAGCGAGGCCTCCGCGGCCGCGCCGAGTGCGTGGCCGAGGACGAACGTCAGCACGGTCACCGCGACCTGATCGGCCTGCTCGCCGGTGAACCCGGCCGCCTCGTAGATAGCCAGGCCGTGGTCGTCCTGCCGGGCCTTGCCCGGGCCGTACAGCAGCTGGGAGCCGAAGGCCTGCGCCAGCCACGGGTGCCGGATGAGCGTCTCGTACAGGTCGGTGGCCATCGCGGCCAGCGCGATGAGGTTGTCCTTGCTGCCCACGTGCCGGTAGACCGCGGTGGCGGCCGAGCCGAGGCGCTGGCCCAGGGCGCGCATGTTCAGGCCCTCGAGGCCTTCGGCGTCCAGCAGGTCGATGGCCGCGCTGACGATCTGTTCGCGGGTCAGCGTGTCGCGCGGCATGTGCCCACCATAGGGCACGAGGATTGGACTTGCACATTGTGCAAGTCGGTATCGGGGAAAGGGGATCATCATGCCGGATGAGGCGCTGGCCGGGTTCGTGAAGGAAACGGCGGAAGGGCTGGGCGTTACCGGCGCCGCCGTCGGCGTGTGGGCGGACGGGCGAGAGGTCTTCGCCGGTCATGGCGTGACCAGCGTGGAGAACCCCCGAGCCGCTGCCGTTCGACGAGGCGCGCGCCCGGGAGGTGGCCGGCCGCTACGAGAACGAGGTCATGACCTTCGCCGTCGGGATCGACGGGGCCGCCGTGCGGCTGGGCCGGCGAATGGCCCAGCGGATGGCACTGCGGATGGAGGTCCGGATCAAGCCGGAGATCCGGGCGGCGGCGGACAAGGAACCGCCGCCGGACCCGGCGCCGTTCGAGGTCGGCCTGCTCCCCCGCGACGAGTACATCGTCACCGGCGGCGAGTACGCGGGCAGCGCGGCTTCTTCACCCGCGATGCGAGCGGCGCGATCACCCGCGTCGACCTGGCCGGGCGGCTGGCCAGCCGCGTCTAGCGGGACTGCAGGGGCGGGATGGGCAGGACTGACTGGAAGGCTGGGGGTTCGGGTGCGCTGGCATCGGTGCATCGCTCGCTCGTCGGAACCATTGACCACACAGTTCACAGCTACATCAGGATGTCGGCAAGCAAGTGGGCACTTCGTTCACAGCAGCACCGGGGGACACGCTCTCTCGGGCAGGAGGGTCAGCGCGGGAGGGTGAGGCCGGGCGGGAGGGTGAGGCCGGGCGGGAGGGTGAGGCCGGGCGGGAGGGTGAGGCCGGTCAGCGGGGAGGGTTAGGGCGGGCAGGTTTCGTGGACCCAGGCGCCGGTGACGCGGCGGCGGGCGTCCTGGGCGGGGGTGACCGGATTCTGGCAGCGGGCACAGGGCTCGCTGGCGGAGCGGGCCGTGTTGGCCTCCGAGCCGAGCGGGGGGTCGCCGAGCGGGGGGTCGCCGACCGGGCCCAGGCCGATCGGGCCGGAATCGGTCACCGGGAGGCCGACCCCGCCGGGGCAGGAGTGATCCAGGTGGGCCTGTGTTACCCGCTCGCCGATCGGCACCCGGCGTCTGCGCTCAGCCACCCTTACACGGTAGCGCCTGCTCAGCGGGGCTGGGGGAAGTGCAGCAGGCGGTCGGGGTCGTAGCGGCGCTGATCCGGGTCAGGCGGGAGTGATGGCCGCCGGGTCATGTATAGAGTGGCACTAAATTTGGGGCTGCACTATATTTGGGGCCAACGAAGGGAGGTCACAATGACCGCGCAGAACGGGGTGCCTGACCTGGTGCAGCGGTGGGCGGCCGCGGAGGAGCGGAACGACGCCGGCGCCCTGGACGGGCTGCTGGCCGATGGGTTCGCAGGGATAGGACCGTTCGGCTTCATCCTGACCCGGGATCAGTGGCTGGCCCGCTTCGCCAACGGGCTGGTGAACCGGTCTTTCACGGTCACGGACCTGCAGGTCCGTGACTACGGGACCGCGGCGGTGGGGATCGGGGTACTGGCGCAGGAGACCAGCTGGCAGGGCACCGACAACTCGGGGCAGTTCCGGGTCACGCTGGTGGCGGTGCAGGCGGGCGAGGGCTGGCGGCTGGCGCATGTGCATATCGGCCCGCTGCAGGGACCCCCGGGTGGCGCCTCATGAGCGGGGCGTTCCCGCCCAAGCTGGTAGGGGCCGGCGAGGGCAAGACGGTGATGCTGTTCGGCGTCCGGTTCGGCTACAAGGTGGTGAGCGGGGATTCCGGCGGGCGGCTGGCCGTCCTGGAGGTGGAGATCCCGCCCGGGACCCTGGTCAAGCCGCACAGCCACGCCCGCGAGGATGAGTTCTCGCTGGTGCTGTCGGGGACGGTGGGGGTACGGACCGGAGACCGGGTGTCCGCGGCGGGGCCGGGCGCGTACCTGGTCAAGCCGCGCGGCGTGCCGCACGCCATGTGGAACGCGGGCAGCACGCCGGCCACGGTGGCGGAGATCCTCAGCCCGGCCGGGCTCGAGGAGTATTTCGAGAAGCTGGCGCCGATCCTGGCCGCGCACCGCCCGGCGGCGGAGTACTATCAGCTCGCCGAGGACTACGGGATCACCATCCAGGACGACTGGATCGAGGAGCTGGAGCGGACCTACGGCGTCAAGCTCTGAGCTCTGGAGTTGACGGCCTGGCCGGGTAGCCGGCCAGGCCGTGCTCCAGCAGCGCGAAGGCCTCGACGGTGAGCTTGCGGACGTCGGCCGCGAGCCCGCCGAGGTCGTCGCCTGAGCCGACCCGGCCGCGCACGTAGTCGATCATCGCCCGCTGCAGCCCGAGCAGGGCGTTGGCCATCACCTGCGGGCGGAGGTCGTCCGGGCCGGCGCCGGTCTCGGCGGCGAGCAGTACGGCCAGGTCGCGGGCGCTGCGGGCCATCGCCTGCTGCTCGCGGGCGAGCAGCGCCGGGCTCTCCGCGATCACCCGGTTGACCGTGCGGAGCCGGGTGCGGGCCTCCTCGTCGCCGGCTTCGGCCTGGGCGAGCAGCCCGCCCTCCTCCAGCAGGGCGCGGCGGAAGGCGGCGAGGGCCGGCTCGCCCGGGTCGCGGTCCCGCACGGCGTCGGCCAGCCGGGCGCTGAACGCCTCGAACCGCGAGTAGAACAGGTCCTCTTTGCTGCGGAAGTAGTTGAAAACCGTCGCCTCGGCGACCTGTGCCTCCCGCGCGATCTCGGCCACGGTCACGTTGTCGAAGCCCCGGTCGGCGAACAGCCGCCACGCGGTGTCCGCGATCAGCTGCCGGGTCTGCTCCTTCTTGAGCTCGCGAAGACCCACCTTGCGTCCGTCCAAAGTTAGAGTTACCCTAAGTTTAGTTCGACTCTATGTTTAGAGCATATCTAGCTTACCTGTTAGGAGGCCGCGATGACAGCCACGGACACGACCAGAGCGGTGACCGCCGGGCCCGGTGAAGGGCACAGCGAGGGGCTGAGCCGGGAGATCCTCGTGCTGGCCGGCGTCGTCATCCTGGGGACGATCATGACGGTGCTCGACCTGACGGTGGTGAACGTGGCCATCCCCACCCTGGCGAGTGACCTGGGCGCATCGATCCCGACGATTCAGTGGGTGATGACCGGCTACATGCTCGCCTTCGCCACCGTCATCCCGCTGACCGGGTGGGCGGCCGAGCGGTTCGGCGCCAGGCGGGCGTGGATCTTCGCGCTGCTGCTGTTCCTGGCGGGTTCGGTGCTCGCCGGGGCCGCCTGGTCGATCGGGTCGCTGATCGCCTTCCGGGTGCTGCAGGGACTCGGCGCCGGGATGATCCTGCCCATCGGGCAGACCATCCTGGCCCAGGCCGCGGGCCCGCAGCGGATGGGGCGGGTGATGAGCGTGATCGGCGTGCCGATGCTGCTGGCCCCGGTGTTCGGGCCGCTGCTCGGCGGGGCGATCATCGGCGCGACCAGCTGGCGGTGGATCTTCTTCATCAACCTGCCGGTGGGGCTGGCGGCCGTGATGGCGGCGTTCCGGCTGCTGCCTGCTGGGGCTGGGGCGCGGGGCGGGCTGCGGCTCGACGTGCGAGGGCTGCTGCTACTCTCCCCCGGCATCGCCGTGTTCCTGTACGGCATGTCCGAGGCGGGCGGGCACGGGGGCTTCGGCAGCCCGCGGACGAGCGTCGCGGTGCTGGCCGGACTGGCGCTGATCGGGCTGTTCTTCTGGCACGCTGCTGGGCGGGGCGGGCAGGCGCTGATCGACGTGTCGCTGCTGCGGCGGCGCGGGTTCGGCGCCGCGGCCGCGGTGAACCTGCTGCTGATGGTCGCGCTGTTCGGCTCGCTGATCCTGATCCCGCTGTACTACCAGCAGGTCCGGCACGAAGGCGCGGTCGCGATCGGGCTGCTGCTGGCGCCGCAGGGCCTCGGGGCGGCGCTGGCGCTGCCGCTGGCGGGGCGGCTGACCGACAAGTTCGGCGCCCGCGGCGTGGCCTCGGCCGGGATGGTGCTCGCGGTGCTGGGCATGCTCGCGTACGCGCAGGTCGGCCCCCGGACCTCGTACCTGTACCTGTCGGCCGCGCTGCTGGTGATCGGGGCGGGGGTCGGCGCGACCGTGGTGCCGTCGATGGCGGCGGCCTTCCAGGCGCTGTCCCGGGCCGAGACGCCGCGGGCTACCAGCGCGCTCAACGTCATCCAGCGCCTCGGCGGGGCCGTCGGCACCGCGCTGTTCGCGATCGTCCTGTCGCGCCAGGCCGAGACCGGAGCGGGTGGGGCCGGCACGCTGGCCGGAGCGTTCGGGACCACGTTCTGGGTGGCGGCGGGGCTGATCGCGGTGGCGGTGGTGCCTGCGCTGCTGCTGCCGAGGGCGCGGCGTCAGACCTGACCCGGAATGAGATACCAAGGCCGTTCGGAATTATTTGATTCCGAACGGCCTTGGTGCCTGCCTCGGGTAATGAGCCCGGATTCACCAGCTGTTGCAGCGCCTCCAGGACGCTCCGGGGACCCAGGTCGAGTCCGCCGCCAGGCCGTGGAGGAACTCGGGGGTCTGGCCCGGGTCGGTCAGGGCCGTCCAGACGACCTCGGGATCCGCGCGGGTCCACGCGGCGAAGGTGTGCGCGGCGAACGTCACGCCGCGTGATGACAGGCCGGGTTCGGCGTCGTGAGCGCCCATGGCGTGCCCGGTCATTGCTACCTGGTCAGGAGTTGGTCTCGGTGGCGATCTCGAACCCCGTCTCCTCCGGCGGTCCGGCGAAGCCGCCCTCGATGCCCTGCTGCATGCGAGGGACCAGGATCGAGTCGCGGAAGTCCTCCCAGCCGGCCTTCGAGTCGTGAACGGCGAAGACGGTCCAGCCGTCGGCGGACGGCCCGGCGGCGTGGTAGGTCTGGCCGGCGGGCAGCGTGCCGTCGCTGGGGTGCACGGCCGCGAGCGTGGCCTCGTACTGCTCCCTGGTCCCGCCCTTGAACTGGTGGATGATGGCGTAGCTCATGGCCTGGCCTCCACCAGCAGGACGACGGTCTCGAGGGCCACGCCGTCGCTCGCGGCGGCCGCGGCGCCGTCCTCGGACTGCAGGTAGGCCACGAGGGCATCGACGTCGGGCACGTCGGCGCTGATGGCGACGCGCTTGGGGTTGGTCGGGTCGACGTAGGTGCGGATGTTCGTGATGCCCAGCGGCCCGAACACCTTCTCGCGCGTATCCGAGCTGAGCCAGTGGTCGACATCTGCCACTTCGTGGTAGCCGATTACGTTAGGCAATTTGGTTGCCCCCCTCATCTGTGGACGCCGGCATCGCGGCGATAGGGCCCATAGTGATCCCGCGCCGTCTCAGCGGCGCATCACCGGCGCGTCACCCGGGGATAGCTGCCCGGCCGCGTAATCACCGGCTGTTATCGCCCAGTGGCGGGCTTGCTCGGGCATCGCGCCCAGGGCGTACTGCCGCGCGACCTGCGCCGCCAGGTGCATCGCGGGCGGGCCGACCTGCTTGGCGAGCACCTGGGCCGCCTGCGCGTGCAGCCGCCTGCGCCGGCCCCGCGGCAGGCCCGCGTACACGGCGCGGGCGACCAGGACGTGCACGAACCGCAGCATCCCGGCGCGCGCCTCGACTTCGGTCAGCAACCCGGCGGCCTCGGCCACGTCGAGGGCGTCCGTCGCGTCGCTCTCGGAGATCCCGGCCATGTCGATCACCGCGCCCGCGTCGAACTGCGTGCCGAGGACGGCGGCCGCCGAGAGCACCGCCAGCACCTCGTCCCCGAGCGAGCTCACCCGGCTCCAGATGAGGTTGCGCAGGCTCGCGGGAACCTCGTCGCCCGCCACGCCGCCCGCCGCGCCCATCGCGAAGTCGACCCCGGCCGCGGCCACGGCCAGCTGCCCTGACTCGGCCCAGTGGCGTACCAGCTGGATGGCGTAGAGCGGGTTCCCCGCGCTCTGTTCGTGCAGCCGGGCGCAAACCGGCGCCGTCACCGCACCCGCGTCGACCGCGAGGAGCGAAGCCGTCAGGCCGGCCAGCTCGTCGTCGCCGAAGCCGCCCAGGCAGATACGGCGCCCGGGATGGCGTTCGAGTTCGGCCAGCGCGGCCCGCAGTTCGCGAGGACGCCGCTCGTCGGTATCGCGGGCCAACAGGACCAGCAGCACCGGCGCGTTGACCAGAGCACGGCCCAGGTAGCGGAGCAACTGCACCGCGGTCGGCTCGGCCCACTGCACGTCGTCGAGCACCACGACGAGGGGACTGATCGCGGCCAGCCGCCTCAGCAGGTCGCTGACCGCCTCGAACAGCAGATGCCGCTCGGTGGCGTCGTCGCCGACACCGGCGCCGGCCAGCTCGACGCGCCCGGCCAGCTCGACGCGCCCGGCCAGGCGAGGCGCGATGCGTACCAGGTGCCCTCCGCAGCGCGCGGTGTGGGCCCGCAGCACATCCGCTGGCGCGTGCTCGACCACATGCCCGATCAGCGACCGGAACGGTTCAAGCGGCACGGCGGGGCCGTCCTGGCAACGCCCGTAGAGGACGGCCGCCGAGCCTTCGTCTCGTACCGCGCGAGCGAACGCGCCCAGCACGGTCGTCTTGCCGATCCCCGCCTCGCCCTCCACGATGACCGTCCGCACGCCCGACGCGCCCGCCAGCGCCGTCTCCGCCGCCAGTAGCTTGAGCTCGCGGGCTCGCCCGATCAGGGCAGGCCCCCGGACCAGTTCGGCCTGCAAAGGCAGCCAGTCGTTCCCGCGCGAGGACGGCGGCGGAGTCTCCTCGGTCCCGTCCCAGCCGGCCGCGATCCGCCGCTGGATCCGGCATACCTCGGCGGATGGTTCGGTTCCGGTCCACTCGGCGAGGTAGGCCCGGTACTCACCAAACGCGGCCAGCGCGTCGGCCTGGCGCCCGGCGCCGCCGAGCGCCTGGACCAGCAGGCCCCACGGCCTGTCCCGCAGGGGATGCACCGAGACGTGCGCCCTGAGCCCGGCGATCGCCTCCGGCCACCGCCGCGCACCGATCAGCTCGGCGGCGTGGTCCTCGATCGCCGACGCGTGCAGCTCGGCGAGCCGGGTCGCCTCGGGCCCGGCCCAGTCCTCGGCCGAGAACTCCTCGAACGGCGGGCCCGTCCACAGCGCCAGGGCCCGTTCGAGCGTCCCGATCTGGTCGTCATCGGTCCCGAGCCGGGACAGCAAGGTGGTGAACAAGGCGGCGTCGACCGGGACCGCGAGACGATAGCGACCTTGCGACCCGATGACCGCGGTGTTTCCGAAGCCCTTGCGGAGTCGCGACACAATCGTGCGCAGCGCGCCGGGCGAAACCCCGAGCACGTCACAGAGCAGATCCACCCGCAGCGCGCGCGGGGCGTCCACGGCCAGCCGGGCCAGTAGCCGGCGCTGGCTCACGCTGGGCAGGTCGACGGCACATCCGGACGCGGTGACGACCTGTATCGGTCCCAGCACGCGCACGAACGCAACGTCATCAGCGTGGATTCCCCCCACCTGGTCCATACTGCCTCAACCAGCACGAATGCACCAGATCTCGCGGCCGGCCGGACGTCCCGCAGCCAGGGCCCGCGCGAATCGCGGTCAGGGCCGGACGGCGGCGCGGATGGCCCGCAGGGCGGCCGGCCAGTCGTGCTGCGGGTCGGGCACCATGAGCTTGCCGAACGGGTACCGGTCGAACAGCCGGGCCACCGCCGGCTCCCAGGCCTGGTACAACCCGACGACGGCATCGCGACCGCGCAGGCCGCGGCGGCGGGCCCACGGGCTGTCCTGCACGAAGGCGAGGTTCCGCGAGGACCACGGCTCCCCGCGGGCCTGGTGGACGCGCGCGATCGCGGCCGCGATGTCGGCCGGCCGCAGGTAGACCAGGAACGGCTCGGCGGGTGCCGCCTGCCGCTGGATCTCGGTGCAGATCTTCGTCACCGCGGTTGTCCCGGCGTCGTCGATGAAGGCGGGCATGACGGAGTTCTGCAGGAAGATGCTCTCCAGGATGATGGTCCGCTCGTCGCGCAGGCAGCGTTCGGCCAGCCGACGCCACTGACCGGCCGAATACGCCTCGGGGTCGCCCGGCACCGGGGCGGCCAGCAGTTCGTCCACCCGCCTGGTCCGGATGGGATGATCCGCGGCGCCCTCGCCGAAGGCCCGCACGTCTTCGCCGCGGCGGGCCAGCCAGTCCGCGAGGTGCCCGGCCGTGGTCGTCTTGCCCGAGCCGATCATGCCCTCGATCAGGATCAGCCGCGGGACGGCCACACGTTACGCCGCGCCGGGCGGGGCCGGGAAGCCGCCGGACAGCCGCTCGAAGGCGTCTGCCACCCGCAGGCAGGCGGCGTCGTCGAACCGCTTGCCGACAATCATCATCCCGACCGGGAGGCCATCCGCCAGGCCCGCCGGGACGCTGATGGCCGGGTGGCCGCTGATGTCGAACGGCGCGGTGTTGGGGATCATCTCCAGCGCGCGGGCGATCTGGACCTCGCGCGGTTCTGAGGCGGCCGGAATCGGGGTGGCCGCCATCGGCAGGGTCGGCATGACCAGCACGTCGAAGCGGCTCAGCGCCTCGTCGTAATGGCGGCGCACCTCGAAGACGAGGTTCCTGGCCATGGCGTAGTGCCGCGCCTGGTACTTCTCCACCGAGTAGCGGCCGCCGAGGACGACCAGCTTGACCGTCTCCGACCAGGCGTCGGGCACCTCGAGGCGCTGCCGGCCGTAGTAGGCGATGAGCTCCGGGTCGTACAGCCCGTCCCAGTTCCAGCCGTACGCGTTTCCGTCGACCATCTGCACCGTGGCCCCGTCGGTGGCGATCACGTTCCAGACGTGCATCGCGTGCCGGTGCCACGGGATGCTGACGTCCTCGACCCGCATGCCCGCCTCGCGCAGCCGGTCCGCGGCGGCCCTGACGGCCTGGTCCACCCGCTCCTCGGACAGGTCGGGAATGCCGAACCCCTCGCTCACCAGGCCGGCCCGCAGCCCGGTCACGTCCTGGTTCAGCGCCGCGACGTAATCCTCCGGCCGCAGGTCGGCGGGCTGCCGCGGATCCCAGCCGTCGCGGCCCGCGATCACGTTCAGCATCAGCGCGGCGTCGGCCACGGTGCGGGTGATCGGCCCGAGGTGGTCGATGGTGAGCTCGATCGGGAACGCCCCGGTGTACGGCACCAGGCCGTGGGTGGGCTTGTGCCCCACCGTGCCGCACCATGAACTGGGAATGCGCACCGAACCGCCCTGGTCCCCGCCCATCGCCAGATCGGCTTCCCCCGAGGCCACCAGGGCCGCGCTTCCGGACGACGAGCCGCCGGTCGTTCGGTCCGTATCCCATGGGTTCCTGACCGGGCCGGTCACCGACGTGTGGCTCCCGCCGGAAAAGCACAGGTCCTCGCACACGGACTTGCCGGTGATCGTCGCCCCGGCCGCGAGCAGCCGGGTCACCACGGTCGCGTCCCGGCTGGGCACGAAGCCCTCCAGGGTGCGCGAGCCGTTCATCATCGGCACGCCGGCGACCTCGATGTTGTCCTTGATCGCGACCCGGCGCCCGGCCAGCGGGCCGTCAGGGCGTGAGGCGATCTCGGTCCGCACGTACCAGGCACCCAGCGGGTTCTCGGCCGGGTCCGGCTGCTTCCAGGTCCGGTTAGCGGGTGGCTGCGGCGCCGTCTGCGCGTACAACTCCTCGACCGCGTCGTAGGAGGACAGCAGCCCGGCCACCATGGGCTCGAACGAGCCGAGATCCTCGTCGCTCAGGTGCATGCCGTACCCGCGGGCGATCGCCGCGAGGTCGTCTTTGCCGGGCGGACGGATAGCCATGCGGGCCTCCCTGGACGAGTCGGCTTCCAGCGACTCTAGGAGCGCGTCGTCCGGCTGGTCAATGGGCCCGGCCCGGCACCGGTCGGGCAATGTGGATCATGCCCGGGCTGTCGTGGCTGGTGTCAGCGTGCCAAGCTGCTGTCATGGCGGTGAGCAAGGAGCCGGTGGCATGGACGGGCCAGCGGGCTGTGGTGGCATTTCCTGAGCACGTCGACATGTCCAACGCCGCGCAGATCCGTGAGCAGCTACTGAGGGTGTTCGACCGTGGCGCGACGGTGGTGATCGCGGACATGTCGGCGACGGTGTGGTGTGATTACGTCGGTGTCGACGCGGTGGCCCGGGCCTGCCAGCGGGCGGCGGTCTGCCGGGCCGAGCTGCGGCTGGTGGCCACGGCGCCGGCGGTCCGGCGGCTGCTGGCCGCTGAGGGCCTGGATCGGCTGGTTCCGGTGTACTCCTCGGTTGAGGCGGCCATCACCGCCGGGGACCCGGACGAGCCGGTTCCCCGCGGCGATGTCGCGCCGGCCATCGCGACCCCGCGATGGCCGGCCCGGCCGCAGGACGGGCCGGAGAACGGACCGCGACCGGCGCCGTTGAACGAGGCGGTCCTGCGGCAGCTGATCGATGCGCTGGCCGACGGGATCGTACTGGTCGGCGAGGACGGCCGGATCATGCTGGCGAACCGTCGGGCAGCGGCGATGTTCGGCGCCCGGCCGGGCGAGCTGGGCGGCCAGCTGGTGGAGTCCCTGATGCCGGCCGGGCTGCGGGACGCGCACCGGCTGGACCGGGCTGCCTATGCGCTCAAGCCGGCCGCCCGGCCGATGGCCGACCGGGCCGCGCTGGTCGGGCTGCGCAAGGACGGCAGCACCATCCCGGTGACGATCACGCTGAGGCCGGTCCCGACCGCCAGCGGCCATTTCGTCCTGGCGGTGGTCAGGGACGCCACACACGAGTGGGCTCAGGAGGACCTCGTCGGCCTGGTCCGCGCCGTGCTCGCGGAGCAGGCGCAGCACGCCGAGGACCTGCTGGACCGGGTCGTCGGCAGCTTGTTCCACGTCGGGCTCAGCCTGGACGCGGCCGCGGGCCAGCCCGCCGAGCTGGCCCGGGAGCGGATCGGCCAGGCGCTGCAGCGGCTGGATGACACGGTCCGCGAGATCCGCGGTCATGTCTTCCGGTCCCGGGGGCCGGGTAGCGGCGACCGACCGTGAGTATTCGCCCGCCGCCTCGCCGCATCGCCGCCGCCATCACCGATCCCACCGCGGCGCGGCACGGGGAGGCGGGAACCTGGATGCGCTGACCGCCGGATAGCCGGCGGATGCAGCCCTCAGGTGGCCGACAGCTTTTGGATCGGCGGCTAGCAGCATGTCGATAAACGGGCACAGGCGCATCCGGTGGCCGCTGATAATCCCCGGCTCGATCTGCACGACCTGAGCGGAGGCGGCGGGCGAGCCGCACTCGGTATCGATCCGGAGCCCGCGGGGGATCACCGACCGGCCCTGGACCTGGACCGACCAGCCCGACCTGGTCACCGGGTCGATCGAGTCGGCAGCGAACGCGACGATCGTCTCATCCAGCGCCCGCTCGGGCAGCGCGTGGTGCCCCAGGCACACGGCCAGCCAGCGGCCGTCCAGGTAATACTGGACGGGCAAGATCACCGGCAGCGACCGGATCGACAGCGCCAGCCAACCCACCGATGCCGCCGCGAGCAGTTCCCAGCACTCCCGCTCGGGAAGCGCATCATCATGCGCGGTCATGCCTGAAGAATCCACGGACCGCAGATCGCGTCATAGGGACTCAAGTCCCAGCCGGAAAGTCCAACGGCCCGGCACCCTGGTCCGATCCGGCCTGCGGGTCATGGTGAGGGTATGGGGTAGAGCGCCACGTTGAATCGCGGCTGGGGCCTGGGGTGATTCTTGGGGGCGGAGGGTGGGTTAGAAATAGGGGCATGAGTAATGTGACGGAGTTGCGGGTCGCGCTCACGGTGGAGAACTTCGACCAGGCGGTGGCGTTCTACCGCGACGCGCTGGGGCTTGAGCAGATCGCCGACTGGAGTTCGGCCACCGGGCGCGTGGTCGTGCTCGAGGCGGGGCGGGCCACGCTGGAGCTGTTCGACCACGCCCAGGCCGAGGCGGTGGACGAGATCGAGGCCGGCCGGCGGGTGTCCGGCACGGTCCGGTTCGCGGTGCAGGTCGAGGACAGCTTTGAGCTGGCGGAGCGGCTGGTCGAGGCCGGGGCCGAACGGGTCGCCGAGCCTGTCATCGCGCCGTGGGGCGATCGCAACGCCCGGGTCCAGGCGCCCGACGGGATGCAGCTGACCTTGTTCACGCCCGGTGAGGTCACGCCCGCGTGAGCTCGTCGCGGAGCAGGTCCATCAGCAGGCCGTCGTGGAAGGTGCCGTCGGGTCCGCGCTCGTACTGGCGCATGACCCCGACGGGGCGGAAGCCCACCTTGGCGTAGCAGCGGATGGCCGGCTCGTTGGCGGCCGCCGGGTCGATCGTGATCCGGTGGTGGCCGCGCTGCTCGAACAGGAACCTGGCCAGCAGCCGGACCGCCTCGGTCCCGGCGCCCCGGCCCTGGAAACGGCCGCCGAGGTAGATGTCGATCCCCGCCTGCCGGTACATCGGATCGTTCTCCTCGTGGTACTGGATGCCCCCGGCGACCTTCCCGTCGATCTCCACCACCAGCAGCACCGCGGAGTCGTCGCCGCGCAGTTCCTCCTCGATCACCTCGACCGGATCGGGTTCGGCCCACCAGCGCGACACCGACGGCTCGGCCAGGATCGCCCGCAGCTTCCGCGCGTCACCCGGGCGGCCGGGCCTGAGCGTGACCTTGCGACCCACCAGGATGGGGTGCGATCCGGCCTGGTCGTCGTCTGGTGTCGTCACGGGCACCACGCTATCGGCAGGTAGCGAGCTGGCGCGGGCGGCATGATGGGCGCGTGACGCTGGTGTACCTGACGCGGATGGCATAGCGGCGCTCTACGTCTGTCCGGAACCACGACGGTGTCACATCGCCGTGGTCAGAACCACGGCAACGTCACATCGTCGTGGTTGCGACCGCAGGGTAGACGATGCTGGAGTGACTGAAGTTGCCAGAGGTCCCCTGGAGGTGTTGCGGCGGGCCGACGGAAAGCGGTTAGCCGGGCTGGGGGGCGGCGGACTCGCCGGGAGGGCTGGCCACGGTGCGGACGAAGCGGCCGAGCTGGTCGATGGCGTCCCTGGCCTCGGGCAGGAAGCTCCAGAAGATGTGGAAGTCGTGCGTGGGCACCGGGTAGACCGTGATGCTGGCGTCGACGCCGCACTGGATCGCGTGCCTGGCCAGCAGCTGGGCTTCCTGCAGGACGGCGTCGCCGGAGGCGGCGTGGATGAGCAGCGGCGGCAGCCCGGCCAGGGATGTCTGCAGCGGGCTGAGCAGCGGATCGTCGGCCGGGTGGCCGGCCAGGTAGGCCTGGGCCAGGCGGTGCGCCATCTCCGGCGAGAAGACCAGCGGGGAATCCTGCGCCGGCCGCTGCGTCCGCCCGGTCAGGTCGACCCACGGGCACAGCAGCGCGGCCCCGGCGGGCATCGGGAGGTCGCGCTCGCGCAGGGCCAGCAGCAGGGTCATGACCAGGCCGCCCGCCGCCGAGTCGCCGGCCACGACGATCCTGCCCTCGTCGCCGCCGGTGTCGCGCAGCCACAGGTAGGCGTTGACCGCGTCCTGCACGGCCGCGGGATAGGGGTGCTCGGGGGCCAGCCGGTAGTCGATGACCAGCGCGGGCGCCCGCGCCGCCAGGGCGAGGGCGGCGGCCAGGTGGCGGTAGCCGAACGCCGAACCGGCCACGTGCCCGCCGCCGTGCAGGAACAGTACCGTGGCGGCGGCCGGGGACGCTGTCTCGGGGGTGATCCGCAGCGCGGGCACGCCGCCCGCGATGACCGGGGCGACCGTGACGTCGGCCGGCGGCGTGAACTGCGCGTGCAGTTCCTCCAGGGCGGCCCGGATGCCGTCGAGATCGGCCACGTCGGCCGACGCGCGCGCCCACGGCTCCCACAGCAGGGCCATCCGGCCGGCCAGCTCGCCGCCCACCGAGCGGGTCACCGAGATCGCGTCGTCCAGGTCGGCGAGCAGCGCCCGGGCCCGCGCCAGCAGGGCCTCGCCGGCCAGCGTCAGCTCAACGCGCTGGGTTGACCGGCGGAACAGGTCGCAGCCGACGAGGCGTTCCAGGCCGCGGATCTGGCGGCTCAGCGCCGGCTGCGAGATGAACAGCCGCTGGGCCGCCCGGCTGAAGCTGAGGTCGTCGGCCACCGCGACGAACGCGCGCAGGTGGCGCAGTTCGATCGCGTCCGGTGCCTGGGGTAGCGCCAGCACGTTCTGCGGTCCGTCCATGCTCCCAGTCTGGCCCATTGCCGCCCGTCACGGCCCGGCCCGGTGATGCACGTTGGGCATGAACGCGATGCTCAACCGGCATTTCCGTTCCCGGCCGGAGGTCACCAGGCTGGCTAGGTAAGCAGACCGAACCGCGTAAGCAGACCGAACCGTGTAAGCAGACCGAACCGCCAGGAGGCAGCCATGACCGGACAGCCGCGGGACCGCATCGTCACCGGGAACATCTCCCTGTCCCTGGACGGCCGGGTGACCGGGCCGGCCGGGGACCACGACATGGGCTGGATCCTCCCGCACGCCCTGACCAGCGAGTCACGCGCGCACCTGCTGAAGATCACCAGCACGGCCAGCACCGCCCTGCTGGGCCGCAAGAACTACCAGGGCTTCGCGGGTTTCTGGCCTGCCGTGGCCGGCGACGAGGGCGCCGACCCCCGGGACCGGGCGTTCGCCCGGTGGCTCAACGAGGCGGAAAAGATCGTCGTCTCGCGCACGCTTACCGAGGCGAGCTGGCCCGGTTCCCGCGTCGTGGCCGACGATCCGGCCGAGGTCGTCCGGCGGCTGCGGAAGGAGGAGGGCGGCGACATCGTCGTCCTGGCCAGCTCGAGCGTCATCCGCGGCCTGCTCGAGGCCGGCGAGCTCGACCGGCTCAGCATCACGTTGTGCCCGGAGCTGGTCGGGGCGGGCGCCCGCCTGTTCGGCGACGGCCCGGCGGGCTCGTCGTGGTCGCTGACCGAGGTCACGCCGACCGGCAGCGGCGCGCTCTGCCTGCTCTATGACCTGATCCGGCCCGCGGCCGGCGGCGACCGGTGATTGTCCGCTGATTTCCGCTGATTTTCCGCGGCGGCCGACGTCTGCACATCGAACGCATTTCGAGAGGAAGACCGATGAACGACCGTAGTCGCTGGATCGCCCTGGTGGTGTTGTGCACCGGGATGCTGATGATCGTGCTGGACATGACGATCGTGAACGTGGCGCTGCCCACGATCCAGGCGGACCTGGGGTTCTCCCAG
>WNGL01002744.1_pt1 | contig 23846 bp, 21 predicted proteins | sample 5400591 | NCBI WGS metagenome assembly WNGL01 (sample SAMN13153377, study PRJNA577476) | soil metagenome | isolation source: 80 cm soil or saprolite under Garry oak tree replicate 1 | place: USA:California | collected 2016-06-15 | reverse complement strand
AGCAGTTTTTCTTTCGTGACACTGAATTTCATGATGGAAAGGAGCGCTTAAGTTGTAAGGCTTTCGATTTTATTCGGCAACCGTAATCTCGTGCGCGCCAAGAAGGACAATCAGGCAGAGGAGGTTCACTCAAACCACCCGACGATTGACTCCGAACGCTTTCGCGAGTTGAGGTCAATCGTTTCTACCTCTGAAGCGAACTGTCGATAAAGGAAATCGTCTGACGAAGGTTGTCCTGCTCGACCATGCGTTTTTTTACCAGTTTACAAGCATGCAGGACGGTGCCGTGGTCGCGTCCGCCAAATGCATCCCCGATTTCGTTAAGAGACGCCTTCGTAAGTTCGCGCGCCAGATACATCGCGACCTGCCGCGGAAAAGCGATGCTGGCCGGGCGCCTTTTGCTCGTCATATCCGCCACCCGCACATCAAAGTGTTCGGCTACGCGTCGCTGGATTTGCTCGATTGTAACGGAATGGCGTCCTTCTTCCTGCAAAATATCCTTCAGCAGATGTTCGACGACTTCCTGCGTGAGCTCCTTTCCGCTGAGTGACGCAAAGGAGGCCACGCGCATGAGGGCACCCTCCAGGCGACGCACATTCGAGCGAATGCGACTGGCGAGAAATTGGAGAATGTCATCGTGTAATTTAATCTGCATGGTGCGCGCTTTTTTCCGCAGGATTGCCTGGCGCGTCTCGATGTCCGGCGGCTGAAGCTCGGCGGTGAGTCCCCACTCGAAGCGGGAAACCAAACGGCGCTCCAGGTTGGCGATCTCCGAAGCGGGCCGGTCGAAAATTCTTCCTGCGAGCGCTCCTTGCCTCCAAGAAACTGGATGTCGTCGATTAAAAGGAGATCGGCCTGGCGATAGCGCTTTCGGAACTTCACGAGATTGCTGTGCTGGATCGCATCGATGAACTCGTTGATGAAGAGCTCGCTCGAGAGATACATCACCTTCATGTTTTTTTTCTTCGCCCAGACGTACTGACCGATTGCCTGCATCAGATGTGTCTTGCCGAGGCCGACACCGCCGTAAATAAAGAGTGGGTTGTAAGTGCGCGCCGGTGATTGCGCGACCGCGAGACTGGCGGCGTGCGCGATCTCGTTGTTCGGGCCGACTACAAAAGATTCGAACGTGTTTCGTGGATTGAGCCCGAGCACGCTCGCGCCTGTTTTTGTGTCACCTTGTGACTCTGGCAAGATCTCCTTTAAGATGACGGCATCCTCCAAATGTGTTTGCCCGGCAGGTCCGTTAGGAGAGGAAAATTTTATGGCGCGGAGGGTGCCAAATACGGTGACGATCGCGGCCTGCAACGCCGTCATGTAATTACTCTCGATCCAAAACTGATAGATGTTATTTGGGACCCGAAGCGTAAGCGATTTATCACTGGCTTCGACCAGTTCGACGGTAGAAAACCAACGTTTGAAACTATCGGGGCTGATGTGTGGTTTGAGCGCAGCCGATAATCGCTGCCATAGCTGCGCACATTTCTTGTCCATAGCAACTTGTTAACAGTGTTACACAATCGCCACAGAGGCTGATACGAGGGAAAATCGCTCTGCGGACCCGAGGCGACCCTTGAGGGACTGCGAGCGCAATCTCCCTATGGAATGCTCGGAAAAAACGCCCAAAATGCATGAATACGAGGGAAAATTGAACTTTGTACAGGTTAGCGGTGAACTCGTTGCAGCGTGATATATATGCGCTTGAGACGGTCTCTCGGGAGGGGTTCGGGCGTCGTTCATTTTCGCTGCTAAAAGTTTCTAAGAAATGTTCACAACTTATTCACACCTGCTCCCTTTCTGCCCTGCCACCGGGCTTGAGATTAGAAACCGTCGTTAAAATCGACAAGAAAAAACTGAACTTTATTTTTCGTAACGACAAAAAATTTCTTGACTGAAAAAGGGAAACGCGCGTGTCCCCGGGAACAACAAAAAATGATCTTCGTTACGCGCAGTTGAGCGCTCTAATTGTCTTTCGCTCGTTCCGCAACCCGGCCTGCCAGGACCGCCACGATCGATGCGGGTACACCATTCCTGAGTTGACCGAATTGGCGTGCGTGCGCAATTTTGCGGCCTGCCGATTGCTATGGGTGCTCTGCGAATCGAGAATGCAGGCAACGCAAACGAAAATGACCAACTGGAAAGGCAACTGTTTCCTTACTTTCGGCCGGCGGCAAGCAATCCGGCAAATTCTTCCAACCGGGTTGATCGCCTTCCTGCTCTCTGCGTCGTATGCATATGCCGTCGACGAGCTGTTGCCACCGTTTGGCTTTCGTTGGAACGATTCCATGGCGCGTGTGGACGCGGTGCTGCATGGCGCGAGAGCCAAGATCGCGTCGCGGGAAAAAAAGGATAACCGGGAGATTTGGGCGGTGGAAGGACTCGTTCATCCTGGATTGAAGCGCACCCTCTTCACCTTTAAGCAGAGAGCGCTCGTCGCAGTGGAACTGCAATATGAATATCCGGACTGGTCGATCGAGCGTTACAACCAGCGGATGGGGGAAATCCGCAAATACTTCGACGAAAAGTACGGAACGGGAAAACTGGTCTCGCGTTCTCGCGATACGGATACGGACGTCATCCAGACGCTGGTCGGCTATCAATGGACGGTGGGCGCAACGATGCTCGAGCTTTTTTATTTCTCGGCCCAACATGACTCGCTCGTTTACCGAACGATTTCGGTCGATTACAAAGCGCTCTGATTTTGTAGGCGCTTCGCTCTGCGGAGTGCGATGCCGACGTAATCAGAGCATGCACGTCGCATCGGCCAGAAGCCGACGGCTACAACGTTGTCTCGCTGACGAGTGGTTGTTCATCCTCCGGATGAATGCGCTTGCCGCGTTTCGTTTCCTTTTGCAAGCGCTTCAAGCGGCTCGACAAAGCTGCCTTTGCCGCTGAATTCATGCGATCGATAAAAAGAATTCCGTTAAGGTGATCGACTTCGTGCTGAATCGCGCGCGCCAGCAAGCCGCTTGCCTGGATTGCGATTGTGTCGCCTTCCACAGTTTGCGCGCGCGTGATTATTGATTTTGCGCGCTCGATTTGCCCGGTAATTTCCGGGAAGCTCAAACAGCCTTCCGTCCCAATTTCAGTTGCGCCGCCGATTTCGATTTCCGGATTAATTAAGACTACCGGCATCGCGGTCTTTGGATCGACATCTTCGCCATTCAATTTCATCGTGCTCGGCCGATCCTCGACTTGCGAAACGTCGAGCACGGTGAGGTGCAAAGCTTCACCGACTTGTTGTGCCGCCAAGCCCACGCCATTGGCGGCATGCATCGTCTCGATCATGTTAGCGGCCAGCTCGCGGATGTGATCGTCGATCTTCTCGATCCGTTTGCCTTTCACCCGCAGGATCGGGTCGCCGTACTGCGAGATCGACAAGATCATTTCTCTTCGCGAGTAAAGGCCGGCAGATTTCTCACGCCCGCGAGCTTTAACGCATCCATCACTTTGATGATTGTGCCGAAGGAAGCTTTCTTGTCCGCTTGCAGCGCGAGCGTGGACTTGCGCGCTTCTTGCATGTCGCGCACCGCGCCTTCCAGTTCGTCCACGCCCATCGCTCGTCCGTCCAGTTTGATCTCGTCATCTTGGTCCACGCTTACGATCGCGTGTTCGAGTTCAGCCGGGAGCTTCTTCGCCGTTTTAGATTCCGGCAGATTGATCTTAACCTCCGGCTGGTCTTTCTTAAAAGTCGTGGAAACGACAAAGAAGATGAGCAGGATAATCAGGATATCGACCAACGACACGATAATGATGGTGGGCGCCCTGCGTTTACGGACGATGAAGTTCATAACGTGAAATGCGCCGTCCGTTTCACACTACTGGCGTCGGCGTCGGCTCTGCTGCCAGCGGCGAAGATTTTGTCGGCATCACTTCGCGGGAGGAGCGCCCATAGTAGCATTTGCTGATCAACTCGACGACAAGAGTTTCCATTTCCACCGACATCACTTCCACTTTCTTCGAGAAATAACTGAAGGCGATCAAAGTCGGCACCGCGATCGAAAGTCCGAACACGGTTGCATTCAGCGCTTCGGCAATGCCGAGCGCGATCTGACGCGTATCCGATGCGCCCGAGCTCAAACCAAGATGCGAAAAAACGTGAACCAGACCAGAGACCGCACCGATCAAACCGATCAGTGGCGCGATCCCGGTGATCACTTCGAGAACGATGAGCCCTTTCTCCAAGCGAACCATTTCGTGGCGGGCGCGCGTTTCCACCACTTCCACGTTCTCCGAACGTGGTCCGCGCAAGTGCTGGAGCGCCACCCGCGCGATCCGCGCGAGCGATGATGGATCATGGTGCACGATCCGTGACAGCCGCTCCGGACTCTCACCGGGCATGAGCCGTTCGATTTCGTTTTGGATCTCGAGCGGCATCACGTTTTTTTCTCGCAACGCAATGCCGCGCAAAATGATCGTCGTTACCGAAACGATCGAGCATACGAGGAGCGGCCACATAAAGAGCCCGCCCTTGACGAAAAAGCTCATGATCGTCTGCACGGTTCCCGGCGCTTCGGCGATTATCCAAGTGGCGATCATTAATTTGGATAAATAGTGAAACTGAATCCGTCGACTTCCAAGCCTTCCGGCGGCAAAGTGTTCACGATTTCCTCAGGAATCGGCGGAAGATGGGCTTCAAGTACCGATTGCAAGCAAACATTGGCGAAAGCCTCGTTCGAGGTGTTCTCGGTGATCCTGAGATTCTTCACCCCTCCGTTCCGGTCAACGTAAAATCGAAGCCGCAGCGTGCCAATATTAATCAAGTCACGCTTCTGATCCACATAAACATACCAGCGCGATCCGACTGAATCCTTCACTATTTTTTCGTAACGTCCCAGCGGCGTGCCTAGCGCATTAACCGAAGCAATCCCGCGATTAGTAATCCTTCCGGAGATGCGCGTTCGCTCTTTTAAAGCTCGATAAGCGGATTGTGCCGACGCCGGCGCAGTGGAAGGTTGAACCGCGGGAGTGGGTCTTGCGGTTAACATCGCGAATTGCTCCGCTGCAGTAAGCGGAGCTGGTTGCAGGGTCGGCTGTGGAACCGCCGAAGGCTTCGGATTTTCCTGTGGCGCCGCACTTGGCTGCGGTTGCGCCCCATTCATTCGAAGCGAGTAAGGATGTGTTTCGAAATCCAAAAGTGGTCGATCCTTACCCATTTGCGACGGCAAGGCCGCTTCGCCAGCGGCGGGAAGTTCGCTCGCGGCGATCGAGTTGGCGTTCGATTCAAATGTTTTTTCCTCCGGCGGCGCAGCCGACTTTTTCGACTCGTCCGTCTCGATAAAGGCGGAATTCTTGGCAACGAGCGGCGCCGACGAAAGATCGACAAACGTGAGTTGGACCGGATTTTCCTCCATCGGAAGCGGTGGCGAAAGAACTCCTCCGAAAACAGCCAGCAAAAACGCGATAACCAGGTGAATGAGAATCGCCGCTAGCAGCGCCCACAGAACCGCTCGACCGTCGTATTCGTGATCGATCGTTCGATTGCCCGGCTGGTCGAACATGATGTCAGCCGTCGTCATGAGAGCGGTCTGTTAATGATAAAAAAGATTCAGCCTCAGAGTTTCCTCAGCTTAGGGCTTGAACATTATCTCACCCCAAGGGTGCTGACAACCTGCGCGCTGAAAGTGGCGCACTCCTCCGGCTTGCGCGCAAACGAAAATGCAAGCTGGAAGCTTGCGCGACCTTTGGGCTTTGTTCATTCGCGCATCCTTCTTTATCATTTTTCTTTTATCATTTCGATCGGAGCGAAGCGCAGTGGAGGAATCTCTTGGTGTTCCTGAGTTTCGCGAAGTTATTCGCGCGTCCCCTCTTTTGTCATTTCGACCGCAGTGAAGCGGAGTGGAGAAATCTCTTGGTGCTCCTGAGTTCCGTGAAGCTATTCGCGCCTGATGAAACAAATACTGCTGCGCGTAACCTCCATGTTCGCCAAAATGGGTTTCGCAAAATTCGCGCAGCCGCTGCGCCGTCACTTTCTTCGTCCGCGGAAAATATTTCTCCCTCAAAACGCGCTCAATCCAGACGTCGATGGGAAACGCGCGCAGACGTTCGTAGGCAAATAGCATCACACAATTAGCGATCTTTGCGCCGACGCCCGGCAGCCGGCAAAGCTTCTTCCGAAGGTCCACATCAGATAGCGCTGAAGACGCTTCGAGGTCAATTGCGCCGGAACTGACGAGCCGTGCCGTTGCGAGGAGGTTCTTTGCGCGATAACCGAGCGCGCATTTGCGCAACTCCCTTTCGAAGCTCTTGGCGAGGCGCGTTGCAGAGGGAAATGTGTGGACGACATAGTTGTCGATCTTGCGTGCGATGCCGAACCGTTCACGCAACGCTTTCGAAATTTGTCGAATATGCGCGACCTGTTTCATCGACGAACAGATGAACGTGGCCAGACATTCCCATTTTGGCTGACGAATGATGCGTAGTCCGCGACAAAAATGTCGGGCCGCGATCATGATCGGATCGTTTGGGAACGACGCACAGATTTCCGCGAGTGGATGATCGAGCGCGAAATAATGCGCGACGGTTCTGCCGACCATACGCCCCTCCTCTCTAGCCCCGCCACAACTTGACTGCTTTAAGCAGTCAAGTTCCCCCTTGCGCACGCGAACTTTCAAGACATCTCCGCGTTGTTCTATGTAAATCGGCAGATCGCCGATCGTTCCTACAAATCCTTTGCCGACCTTTTCCCAATGAAATACCTGGCCGGAATCGAGGGTTGTTTCTAAATTAAAATCCGGTGCGGGGATTTCCATGCGATGTACCAGCAACGTCCAACGCCGAACGCTCAACGTCCAACATTGAGCTTCAGAAAAACTGCTTTGCGGCGGTGAAATATTCTGTCACCTAAGGTCGGCATGGACGCCCGGCTCGCGATCGATAGCACGGTTTTGCTGCTCTATTTCGTTCTCATCATCGCCGTCGGTCTCTACATGGGGCGCAAGGAGGAAAATCTCAAAGACTTCGCACTCGGCGGGCGGCGAATGCCGTGGTGGGCGGTGCTCGCATCGCTCATCGCCGCGGAAACAACTGCAGCCACTTTCTTTGGGACACCCGGAGAGGGATTCACGTTCCGCAACTACACCTATCTGCAACTGGCGATCGGCACCATCCTCGCGCGGATTCTCGTCAGCTACATTTTCATCAAGCCGTACTACGACTACAAAGTTTACTCCATCTATGAATACCTTACTGCCCGGTTTGGCGTGCCAACGAAAAACGCCGCGTCCGCGGTCTTTGTCATTACGCGATTACTTGCCTCCGGGGCGCGCTTGTATTTCGCCGCTATCGCACTGGCGCTCGCCTATGAAATGATTAGCGGTACCCGGCCGAATCAAACGCAAACTCTGGTAATCTACGTCAGCGCTTGCATAGCGATCGTGATCCTAACCGCGATTTACACGACACTTGGCGGCATCAAGGCTGTGATCTGGACTGACTTGATTCAAGCCTCAATCATGATCGGCAGCGCACTCGTCGCGCTCGCGCTGCTCTACTCCGCTATTCCCGGCGGCTGGAACGAAATCGTGCAACGCCACGGCAGTTTCCATCTTGACAATTTTATCACCACCGGGCTCGATCCAGCAAAGCACGGCTGGCAAAAAATCGCCGGCATGTTTGCGATCGATTACACTATATTCGCCGGCCTTTTCGGGTCCACCTTCATCACCATGGGCACCCACGGCACGGATCAGGACTTTGTACAGCGAATGCTGACTGCACCGGATGTGCGTCGCAGCCGCCGCTCGCTTATTCTTTCGGGGCTCGCAGACGTTCCGATCGCGTTCACGTTCCTGAGCATTGGCTTATTGCTCTGGGTTTACTATCAGGCGCATCCCGATCCCACTCTGCCGAAAACGCCCAACGAAACATTTTGTCACTTCATCTTGTATGAAATGCCAGTCGGCATTCGCGGACTTCTGATTGCTGGAATTTTCGCGACGGCGATGGGGTCGCTCAGTACCGCGCTAAATGCCCTTGCCACGAGTTTCACACGCGATTGGTACGAGCCCTACATCAACCCTGCATCGACGAGCGAACAAAGTCTTCGCGCGGTGCGCTGGGCCACGGTCTGGTTTGCGATCCTGATGATCATTGTTGCATCGATTACTTCCTACCTCGTGATCGTGCATCCCAATGTGCGGATCATCCCGATTGCGTTGGGAATTTTCGGCTACACCTATGGCTCGCTACTCGGGATTTTTCTCTGCGGAATTTTTACCAAGCGCCGCGGCAATGACTTCGGCAACATCATCGCGATGATCATCGGTTTCATCGTTGTTGCGATATTGAGTGGGCTGCCGAATGGCATCGCCAGTATCTTCCGTGCGCAACTGTATACCCAACCAAGCTGGCTCCCGGTGCTCGCATTTCCGTGGTGGATCTGCTTCGGCACCATCGTCACGTTTTGCGTTGCGGTTTTGTTCAAGACCGCGCGCGAGCACAGCCCGCCGCCTGCCGGTTAGCACAAATACAAATCAGGAATTTGACTCACCATGCCTCGCTCATTACTCATAACGGCAGTTTTTCCGTAATTCTCAACCACTGAACTCCCATGGCTCACATCGTCACCGAAAAATGCAACGGATGTAAATTCACGGACTGCGTCGAAGTATGTCCGGTCGCGTGCTTCTACGAACTGGACAACCAGGTGGTCATTCACCCGGAGGACTGCATTGATTGCATGGCATGCGTAGACGTGTGCCCGGTGCATGCCATCTACGAGGAGAACGACCTTCCACCAGAATTCGCAAAAGATGTCGAGTTCAACGCGGTTCAGTCCAGGCAGCTGAAGGACTCCGGCGCGCCGGCAATCACAGCCCGCAAGGATCCGCTGCCCAGTGCCGCGGAGCGAAAGAAAGCCTTGGGCTATTGAGCGACCAGCGTGCGTTCGCGCTTTTGCACGGGGTATGATCGGTTCTCCTGAATCGTCACCCGCCAGCTTGATCCTCGAGAGGCTTACCACCTAATTCTCGTTCAGTCATGCCAGCTCCCCCTGTGATTGCTGATCTTGTTGAGCGCTTTGATCAGCAAAGTGACGCGTATAAGTCAGGCCAATACAACGAAGCGCAGCTTCGCCAGGAATTTATCGATCCCATGTTCAAAGCGCTCGGCTGGGACATGGAAAACATCAGCGGTTATGCCGAAGCGTACAAAGATGTCATCCATGAAGACGCCATTAAGATTGGCGGGGCGACGAAAGCGCCAGACTATTGCTTTCGCATCGGCGGCACGCGCAAATTTTTCCTCGAAGCGAAAAAGCCATCGGTGGACATCAAAAGCGATGCGCACCCGGCGTTTCAACTTCGCCGCTATGCCTGGTCGGCCAAACTGCCGCTCAGTGTTCTGACCGATTTCGAGGAATTCGCCGCTTACGATTGCCGGGTAAAACCGGCGCTGAGCGATAACGCCGCAACTGCGCGCGTTCTTTACTTCCGATTTCCCGAATACATTTCGCGCTGGGACGAGATCGAGAAAATCTTCTCCCGTGAATCGATTCTCAAAGGATCATTCGACAAGTTCGCAGAGTCCACCAAAGCCAAGCGCGGCACGGCCGAAGTGGATGACGCGTTTCTGGATGAGATCGAGAAATGGCGGGCCGATCTTGCGGCCAATCTAGCGCTGCGCAATCCCGCGCTCTCACAGCGCGATCTTAATTTCGCGGTCCAGCGCACGATCGATCGTATCGTTTTTCTGCGGATCTGCGAAGACCGCCGCATTGAAGTCTATGGCCGATTAATGGCGCTGCTCAACGGCGAGCATACCTATACGCGACTCCAGCGTCTTTTCCGCGAAGCCGACGAACGTTACAACTCCGGCTTATTCCATTTCCAAAAAGAAAGAGATCGCGTCGAACCGCCGGACGATCTCACGCCGGGGCTCGAGATCGACGATGCCGTTCTCAAAAAAATCATTAGACGGCTCTATTATCCCGAGAGTCCGTACGAATTTTCCGTTCTGCCGGCTGACATTCTCGGCCAGGTTTACGAACAATTTCTCGGCAAAGTCATTCGGCTGACCGAAGGCCATCGCGCCAAAGTCGAAGACAAACCGGAAGTGAAGAAAGCGGGCGGCGTCTATTACACGCCCACTTACATCGTCGATTACATCGTCAAGAACACCGTCGGCAAGTTGCTTGAAAACAAAACGCCGAAACAGGCCGCCAAACTTCGCATTCTCGATCCTGCCTGTGGTTCCGGTTCATTTCTTATCGGCGCGTATCAGTACCTGCTCGATTGGCATCGCGACTGGTTTGCTAGTCACGATCCCAAAAAATCAGCGACTGGCCGCAATCCGGTTTTGTATCAAGCACCGGGCGGCGAATGGAAGCTAACTACCACTGAGCGCAAGCGGATTTTACTGCAAAACATTTTCGGCGTGGACATCGACGCACAAGCGGTCGAGGTCACCAAGCTCTCGCTGCTGCTGAAAGTCCTCGAAGGCGAATCGGAACAAACCCTCGCTACGCAACTGCGTTTCTATCACGAGCGCGCCCTGCCCGATCTCGGCAGCAACATCAAATGCGGCAACTCACTTATCGGCCCCAATTTTTACGAGCAATCAGAAATGCTCTTCCTCGACGAAGAAGAACGCTACCGCATCAACGTCTTCGATTGGAAAGCCGAGTTCACCGAAATCATGAAAGCCGGCGGCTTCGACGCCGTAATCGGCAATCCGCCGTATATCCGCAGCCAAACGCTCGGAGAAATGCAAAGACGCTATTACGAACGAAAGTTCGGCGCGGCCACGGCGACGTATGACATCTACGTCCTGTTTTTCGAGCGCGCGCTGTCGCTAGTTTCGCAAAATGGCCACGTTGGAATGATTCTGCCAAATAAATTTTTCACGACGGATTACGGCAGAGGTCTCAGAAAGTTGCTGGCCAATCCGAATAGAGTCGAACGTATCGTCGATTTCGAAGATGGACAGGTTTTTTCGCGCGCCGGTACTTACACGTGTCTGTTATTCGCTGGCGCAGACGCGAAGGAAACGCCGCGATACGCACGCCTTGGAAAAATCTTTAAGCAAAACGGCAGAGCGAAAGTAGCCCAACTCCTTCAAGGCGACGCGGTCGAATTCGATTCCCTAAGAATTCCGAGCAGTGGCGAGCGGTGGACATTGGCAATTGGTCAAAGCGGCGATCTTCTTCGAAAGTTACAGCAACGATTCGAGCCGCTATCAGCGCTTCGGACTCATATCTTTCAAGGCCTGAAGACGAGTGCTGACAAGATTTACCTCGTTCGGGTGACAAAAAAGAAAGCAACTCTGTCGGAATGCGAAACCGAGCAAGGCGATAATATTGTTCTTGAAACAGAAGTTCTTAAGCCGGTTGTCAGAGGAGAGAACGTGCGACGATATTCAATCGATCGCACAGCCAACTTGCATATCATTTACCCGTATCGCGTTGATGAAGACGGTCGGGCCCTTCTGCTCGATTCCGAGAAACTTAAAAGAAAGTTTCCACACGCATGGTCCTACCTAAACGCGAACAAGACGACACTTGGAGCCAGAGATCGTGGCACGTGGGCGAAGAAACCTGACTGGTACGCATACGCGCGAAGTCAGAATCTATCCGCGTTTATCGGCGAGAAATTATTGCTGCCGTACATGACAACGCGTCTGCGCACGGCGCCGGACAAGAGCGGTGAACTTTTCTTCGTGAACATCACCACCGGAGGGTACGGCGCACGATTTGAAGATACTCAACACAGTCTTTTGTACGTAACTGGCCTACTGAACTCGCGTCTGCTCGACGCCGCCATTCGTCAGCTCACAAATGCCTTTCGAGGCGGATACTTTGCTGTCAGTAAACAAGCCTTGGAACGATTGCCGTTCCGCACAATCGATTTCAACAATGCCGCCGACAAAGCACGGCACGACCGCATGGTCGAATTGGTCGAGGGGATGCTCGATTTGCACAAGCAAGTCGCCATCGCGAAAACGGCGCATGCCAAAACAAATCTGCAGCGCCAGATCGACGCGACCGATGCGCAGATCGACAGGTTGGTTTATGAGCTTTACGATTTGACGTCGGACGAAATTAAAATCGTCGAAGCCGCGACTGCGTGAAATACCAAGTTGAGCTTCGGCCGCGTGCCGAGAAAGATCTGCGCAATCTTCAGCGGCAAGACCAAAAACGGATTTTCGAGAAACTGCGACTCGCGACTGATGATTTGCACGGCGACATCAAGCGTCTCGTGCAATTTCAACCCAGCTATCGGTTGCGTGCCGGCGACTACCGAGTGCTCTTTGAAGTGGAGGCGGATAAAATTGTGGTTTACCGAATTCTCCATCGGCGCGAAGCTTATCGTTGAGCAGGAACAATGAAACCAGATTTGCATCCTCAGATCATCGAGAAAAACGGAAGCAAGCAGTCGGTCGTTCTGCCGTACGCTGAATACGTCGCCTTGCGGGAATGGATCGAAGATATGGAAGACCTTCTCGAACTCCGGGAAGCAAAGCGTGCAGAAGGTAATGTCCCAGGTCGATCGCTGGAAGAAATTGCAAAAGAGCTTGGGCTGTAAGCGGCCGTTACTTTTTGTCTTTTGCCAGTTTGATCGATAGGTCGCGCAGCTGTCGCGGATCGACTTCGGCTGGTGACTGGGTCATCAAATCCATGCCGCGATTGTTTTTTGGGAACGCCATCACGTCGCGGATCGATTGCTCGCCACAGATCAACATGGCGAGCCGGTCGAGGCCGAGCGCGATTCCGCCGTGTGGCGGCGCGCCCAGACGCAGCGCGCGCAGTAAATGGCCAAAAAGCGATTGTCGATCTTCTGGATTAATCCCGAGCGTTTCGAACATTTTTGCCTGCAATTCCGGCTCGTGAATTCGAATGCTCCCGCCGCCGATTTCCACGCCGTTCAAGACGATGTCGTAAGCCTCCGCGCGAATCTCCGGAAATTTCTTCGCCTCGAGCAATGCGATATCCTCAGCTTTGGGTCGCGTGAATGGATGATGCATTGCGTTCCATTTGTTTTCCTCGGCGCTCCATTCGAATAGCGGAAAATCTGTTACCCAAAGAAAATCCCAGACTTCAGGTACGGATAGGAGTTTTTGAATTTCGGCGATGCGGAGCCGCAGCCGGCCAAGAACCTCACAGGCGATTTCCCATTTGTCGGCCGCAAAGAAGATGCAGTCACCTTCTTCGATGTTGAGTTTCGATTGCAACGCTGCCTTCTCTGCTTCCGAGAAAAATTTCACGATGGGCGATTTCCATTCGCCGTTCTCGATCTTGATGAAGGCGAGACCTTTTGCGCCGTACAACTTTGCAATTTCAGTTAATTCATCGGCTTGTCCGATAGTGATTCCAGCAAATCCTTTCGCGTTAATCGCCTTCACCACGCCGCGCGTATCAAGCGCACCGCGAAAAACCTTAAAACCGCTCTCACGAAAAATTTCTCCAAGATCGACAAGTCCCATTCCAAAACGGCGGTCCGGTTTATCGCTGCCGTATCTACCGACCGCCTCCCGATAAGTGAGCTGGTCGAATGGCGTTTTGATGTCGATGTTGAGCGCAGCTTTAAAAATGGCCGCCAGCATTCCCTCGGTGAGAATGAAGATGTCGTTTCCTGTTACGAACGACGCTTCGATGTCGATCTGCGTAAATTCCGGTTGTCGGTCAGCTCGCAAATCTTCGTCGCGAAAACATTTTGCGATCTGGAAATATTTTTCGACGCCGGCGACCATGAGCAGTTGTTTGTACTGCTGAGGCGCCTGCGGCAACGCGTAAAATTTCCCCGGAGTCAACCGGCTCGGCACCAAAAAGTCGCGTGCGCCTTCAGGCGTGCTCTTGGACAAGATCGGCGTCTCCACTTCCACGTAGCCCTGGCTATCGAGATAATCGCGCGTCGCTTTCGTGACGCGATGACGCACTTGTAAATTGCGAGCAAGCTGCGGACGCCGCAGATCATAGTAGCGATACATCATCCGCAGATCTTCGTTGTGAACTTCTGCGTCGATGGGAAAGGGCAGATCGTCTGCGCGATTCAAAATGTGCAGCTCGCTTGGAATAATTTCGATATCCCCCGTGGCGAGCTTCTGATTTTCCGTGCCCGGCACGCGCGGCGCGACTCGGCCACTGACTTGAATCACATCTTCGCTGCGCAATGTATGCGCCTGCTTCGCAAGCTCGGCGTTTTCCTCGGGGCGAAAGACAACCTGCGTCAGCCCTTCGCGATCGCGCAAATCCACGAAGATGACGCCGCCATGATCGCGCGAGACATGCACCCAGCCGGCGAGCGTGACTTCGCGGCCGATGTCCGTCTTGCGAAGCGAATTACAGTCGTGCGTGCGATATATGTTCTTTGTCATGTCGAGCCGAGTCGAAACACCTCTTGGAATAAAAGGAGGCGCTTGATCTTAACACCGCTGTTCAGAAAAGGATGACAAATTACTCGAATCCGAGGCATCCGCGGAATCAGCGGTTGAAAGTCAGAGCGTGCTCCAATCGAGCACGATCTTGCCAGAGTTGCCGGATCTCATTAGCTCGATGGCTTCTTTGAATTGCGTGTAGGGAAAGCGGTGAGTGATGACCGGCGAGATGTCGAGCCCGGACTGGATGAGCGCGGTCATTTTGTACCAGGTTTCATACATCTCGCGTCCGTAAATTCCTTTAATGGTGAACTGGTTGAAGACGACAAGGTTCCAATCGATGGCGGCGCTGCCGGGCATGATCCCGAGCAACGCGATTTTTCCGCCGTGAAACATGTTCGGCAGGATGTCGGCGAACGCTTTTGGACTACCGGACATTTCGAGCGCAACATCGAAGCCTTCCTTCATCTCGAGTTTTTCCATGGCGCCGGCGACCTTTTCTGTGCGCACATCAACCCCGACAACATTCGGGGCCATTTTGCGCGCGAGATCGAGACGGTATGGATTAACGTCGGTTATAACGACATGGCGCGCGCCAGCTTGTTTGCAGATTGGGATGGCCATGCAACCGATTGGGCCCGCGCCGGTGATGAGCACGTCTTCGCCCACGAGATCGAATGAGAGGGCGGTGTGCACGGCATTGCCGAGCGGATCGAAACACGAAAGCACGTCGAGAGGGATCGACGGATCGGCGTGCCAGCAGTTTGATTGTGGAATCGCGACAAACTCGGCCCATGCACCGGGGCGATTCACGCCCACGCCTTGCGTATTCGGGCAGAGGTGACGCCGCCCGGCGAGGCAATTGCGACAATGCCCGCACGTGATGTGACCTTCGCCGACAACAAGATCGCCGCGTGCGAACCCTTTCACGTGATCGCCGACAAGAGCGACAACGCCGACAAATTCGTGGCCGATCGTCATCGGCACCGGGATCGTTTTCTGCGCCCAGGCGTCCCAGTTATAGATGTGGACGTCGGTGCCGCAGATGGACGTTTTCACGACGCGGATGAGGACATCGTCGCTCTCGACTTTGGGAACCGGAACTTCCTCGAGCCACAGCCCCGGTTCGGCGCGGCTTTTTACCACGGCCTGCATCATTTTTTGCACGACAGCAGATTATGCGAAGCCGTGTGCGAAGTCGAATGTGACGGATGCGTCGAATCGGACTGCGCGAATCGGCGGCTTATCTGCGCTTGCGCCTGATTCGTTCCTTGGGAATGATGCAAAGCCATGCCCGTAACCCTTGAGCAAACCGGGACGAACGCCGTTACGCCGCGCTCCGTTTTCGTTTTGCGATTCATCAGCACGATCGCGCTCTGGTCCATCGCGCTCCTCATCGCGTTCTCCGGATTCGAAATCCTATTTTGGCTTTTGATCAGCGTCTTCGGACTGATCGGCCTCCTGGAATTTTACTGGATGCTCGATCACAAAGGTCTGCCGAATTTCAAGATTACAGGAATGATCTGCGGCGCTGTCATGCTCGGCGGCAGTTTTTATTACTTCTCCAAGATTGGACCGGCCGGTTCCTACGATTTCGAAGTTGCGGTATTGCTCTTTTTTTTGCTTACGGTTTTCGCGCGGCAGATGTTTGCGCGTCTGCGCCATGACGAACCGTTGCAAACGATGGCTTACACTTTGTTCGGCCTGCTTTATGTGCTTTGGCTTTTTAACTTCATCACAAAGATCGTTTATCTTACGCCGCGCTCGAGTGCTGGCGTCGTGACAGGACAGTTCTATGTCTTGTATCTGATCGCGGTCACAAAATTCAGCGACATGGGCGCATACCTGACCGGCAGCGCGATTGGGCGCCATCTCATGGTTCCTCACATCAGCGCAAAAAAAACCTGGGAAGGTTTTTTCGGGGCGCTCGGGTTTGCGCTGTTTTGCAGTTTGGCGCTGTACAAGCTAATGCCGGGCCATTTGTCCGCGCTCACCTGGACACATGCGACAATACTGGGATTGCTTCTCGGATTCGCAGCGGTCATTGGTGATTTGGCTGAATCCATCATCAAACGCAGCACGGGTGTAAAGGATTCGGGGAACCTGCTGCCGGGAATCGGTGGTGCGCTCGATCTTTTGGACAGTCTGCTTTTCACCGCGCCCCTTTTGTTTTTCTATCTGCGATTAGTAATTCATGTTCCGTAAAGAGCTTCTTACAGAATTGACGAAATGATCAGAATGGAACAGGCGACGAAACCGTATGATTTATGCGGCGAGGTAATCGGTGCGGCGATGAAAGCGCAGGTCTCTTTCTGACTTGGTCGAGTCATTTTGTTAATTCTGTTCATTCTGTCGAAAAATGAAACGTAAGCGTGTCGTTATTCTGGGCGCGACTGGATCGATCGGAGAAAGCGCGCTGAAAGTCGCTCGCGACATTCCGGAACGGATGGAGATCGTTGGACTGGCGGCGAATCGTAACGCACAGAAATTGGCCGAAGCCGCGAACAAAGTGCGGCCCGAATCGGTTTGTCTGGTCGATGAGACAAAGATCGACATCTTGCGCAAAGCGCTCGATTACGAGCCGCGGATTTTCGCAGGCGAAGAAGGACTGCGCGAAATCGCGTGCCTAACTAATGGAGAGATGGTGCTGGTTGCGATTGTGGGGACCGGCGGATTACGACCGTCGCTCGCTGCGATTGAAGCCGGAAAGGATCTCGCGGTGGCAAGCAAGGAAATTCTCGTAATGGCAGGCGAGATCGTGATGCGCGAAGCGCGTGAGAACGGCGTGCATGTTTTGCCAGTGGACAGCGAACACAACGCGATTTTTCAGTGTTTGGAAGGCAAGTTTTTTGAAAGCAAAGAACGTCCAACGTCCAACTCCGAAAGCCTTCGCGAGCAGGCAATCGAACATCCAACGTCGAATGCAGACAATTCCGCGTTGGACGTTTCCGATGTGCGTCGCATCATTCTTACCGCGTCCGGTGGACCATTTCGTGAATTGGCGAGCAATAAATTCGATTCGATCACGCCGCAGCAGGCGCTCAAACATCCGACCTGGAACATGGGGCCGAAGATCACAATCGATTCCGCGACGCTGTTCAACAAAGGGCTGGAGATGATCGAGGCGCACTGGCTCTTCGGAGTCGAGATGAAGCGCGTCGAAGTCGTTATCCATCCGCAAAGCATCGTGCATTCAATGGTCGAGTTCGCAGATGGCTCGACGCTCGCGCAATTGAGTTATTCGGACATGTGCTTCCCGATTCAATACGCGGTGACGTGGCCCTATCGCGTCCCGAACACGTTGCCACCGCTCGATTTTTCGAAACTGTCGAAGTTGGAATTTTTCACGCCCCGCTACGGCGATTTTCCCGCGCTGAATCTCGCGCGCCGAGCGGGCGAGGCTGGTGGCACGCTACCTGCCGTTATGAACGCAACCAACGAAGTGGCGGTCGCAGCATTTTTAGATCGACAAGTGAGTTTCCCGAGTATCTGGCAAATTGTTCAAGAAGTGATGGACCGGCATGCGAGCGTTGCACATCCTGATCTCGATGCGATATTGCAAGCCGATCAATGGGCGCGAGCGGAGGCGACGGGGTGCGTAAGATCCTTGAAACGTTAAGTCGTTAAAGGGGGGTAAAGGCGCCAAAACGTTTGAACGAATCACGCACCAAACTAATCACTAGTCACTAGTCACTACTCACATTTCTGATGCTTCTCCACGTCGCGCGTGTCGTCCTGATCCTTTTCGAGGTACTCATCCTTTTCAATCTGCTCATCGTCGTCCACGAGCTCGGGCATTTTCTGGCAGCGCGCTGGCGAGGGCTTTATATAGAAAAATTCGGCGTCTGGTTCGGCAAACCACTGTGGAAAAAAACGATCAATGGCGTCCAATACTCGCTCGGTTCGCTTCCCTTTGGCGGGTTCGTCGCGCTGCCCCAGCTGGCGCCGATGGACATCATCGAAGGCAAGGCCGATCTCGATCGCGCGAAGCTGCCGAAAATTTCCGCGCTCGACAAAATCATCGTTGCATTTGCCGGACCGTTATTCAGCCTGCTTCTGGCGCTTTTTTTTGCCGGCATTGTCTGGGTCACCGGCCATCCGGTGGGCGAAGCGGATTCAACCACGATCATTGGCTATGTTGCGCCGGATTCCCCGGCCCAGAAGGTTGGACTGCAACCCGGCGATAAAATTCTCGCGGTGGACGGCAAACCGGTCAGGCGCTTTGTCGGAATGAATGACAGCGTGAGCTGGGATGTGGTGCGAAGCGAAGGCGACAAGATCGCCGTGAAATTCGAGCGCAACGGGAAGGTGCAGACTGTCTGGGTGCAACCGTATAAGGCGGAGACACGCGGATGGCGCAGGAAAAGCGTGCGACAGTTGCTCATTTATCCAGCGGAAACGCCCATCATTGATAAAGTGGAGCCGGGCACGCCTGCTGCTGCGGCCGGGCTGCGGCCGCGCGACATCATTCGCGGATTCGACCAGACGCCGCTCTACAATCCGATCGCGCTGCTGGAGTACATCAGCAAACATCCGAAGGATCAGCTCGTCCTCCATGTAGAGCGAAATGGAGCCAGGTTTGATGTTCCGGTGAAGCCGACGCTTCTGCCCACGGCGGGTGAAATGAAGCCGCGAATTGGAATTCAATGGGACACGACTGGAATAATGTCCATCTCGCATCCCAATCCGATCGAACAGGTTTACGACAGCGTGACCAGCACATTGAAGACAATCGGAGCGGTTGCCTCGCCAAAGTCGGATGTGAAATTGCAACATTTGAGCGGCCCGATCGGCATCGGTCGCATTTACTATTTGCTTTTCCAAAGCGAACGCGGCTGGCAGCTCGCTCTCTGGTTTAGCGTAATTCTTAATGTAAACCTCGCTATTCTGAACATGCTGCCCATTCCGGTGCTCGATGGGGGTCACATTGTGCTGGCGATCATCGAATCGGTGCGTCGCAAGCCGGTAAACATGCGTGTCCTGGAGGTTGTTCAGACGAGCTGCGCCGCATTGATTATCGGTTACATGCTATATATCACGTTCTTCGACGTGCAGGACCTGCCATTCGTCAGGAAGCGGCTCGATCAGCTCGAAGCGCCGACACCTGCCACAAAGGCGGAGACGCCGTAAATTTGACCGAAAGCGAGGCCGGGGTCCGCGCAATGGCTGAGTGGTTGGTTGCGCCGCAGAGACAACTTTTTATCTTTTGAAATAAATGAATTATTGCCGAAATCCGCTGTCCTATCAGCGTCGCCTGACGCGGGAAGTGATGGTGGGCGACGTCGGAGTCGGCGGCGCAAATCCGATTCGTGTCCAATCGATGATCACTTGCGACACGATGGACACGGAGATGTCGATCCAGCAGACGATGGAGCTGGCAAACGTGGGCTGCGAAATTGTGCGGATCACCGCGCCAACGGTGAAAGACTCGCGCAATCTCGAGCATATCGCGAAAGGTTTGCGTGAGCTTGGCTGCGATGTGCCTATTGTCGCCGACATTCATTTCAAACCCGAAGCGGCGCTGGAGGCCGCGAAATGGGTGGATAAGGTGCGGATCAATCCCGGCAACTACGCCGATTCAAAGAAATTCGTTATCCGCGAATACACTGACGAACAGTATGCGGCCGAGCTGCAGCGAATTCGGGAGCGTTTTTCGCCACTGGTCGAGCTTTCCAAAAAGCGTGGCATCGCAATGCGCATCGGAACCAATCACGGCTCCCTTTCCGATCGCATCTTGAATCGCTACGGGGACACGCCGCTCGGCATGGTTGAGAGCGCGCTCGAATTCGCGCGGATCGCGCGCGACCTCGATTATCACGATTTCGTTTTCTCAATGAAAGCCAGCAACCCGAAGGTGATGATCGAAGCGTATCGGCTCCTCGTTGCGCGATTAAACGAACTTGGACCGGACTGGAATTATCCGATTCATCTCGGCGTCACAGAAGCGGGCGAAGGCGAGGATGCGCGCATCAAAAGCGCGATTGGGATTGGGTCGCTGCTTGCGGATGGAATTGGCGACACGATTCGCGTTTCACTGACTGAAGACAGCATTCACGAAATCCCCGTGGCGAAAGCGTTGATCGCGCTGACTTCTACTCTAGCGGCGAGCGTGTCGCCCGCAAAAGAAGCAGCCGGCGCGGCTGCCGCCACAGATCAAGATGTCGATCTTTCATTCGATCCGTTTTCATATCAGCGGAGAGCGAGTGAGACAATCGCTGTAGCCGGGGTTGGCGACCCCGGCCATAGTATAAAGCTTGGCGCCCAAGAATTAATTCGTGTGCTCGTTCGAAAGGCAAATTTCGAGAAGATCGCGCACAAGATCGACAAGCTGGGCGATTACAAACCGGAGATTGTGTACGAGAACGCGCAAATCGAAGAAATTGATCCACGGGATGAGAGCGGGATTGCGCGAGTCAATCAAAATTCGGCGCTGCAATTTGTGACGGTGAAGGATAATGTCGATCTTCCGGTGATCACTGCGTTTCGTCTTCTCGCGGCGAGATTGCATCCGCGGCACCCAATTCTTTTGAAGGATGAATTAGGAAGGAAGAAGGCGGAAAGAGATTTTCTCCACACGCTCCTGATTGCGTCGATAGATATCGGGTCGCTGCTTTGTGACGGAATTGGCGACGCCATTCTCGTTCAAGGAGAGGAAGCTCCGGGGCAAGCGCTGCGATTGAGCTATAATATCTTGCAAGCGGCCGGTTCGCGGATTTTCAAAACCGATTACGTCGCGTGTCCATCTTGCGGGCGCACTTTATTCAATTTGCAAACAACTACTGCGAAGATCAAAAGGGCGACATCGCATTTAAAAAGCGTAAAGATCGCGATCATGGGCTGCATCGTGAACGGGCCCGGCGAAATGGCGGACGCCGATTTTGGTTACGTCGGTGGGGCGCCCGGCAAAGTGAATCTCTACGTCGGAAAAACCGCGGTTAAATTCAATATTCCGGAAGCGGAAGCAGTGGATCGGTTGCAAGATTTGATTCGCGAGCGCGGAAAGTGGGTTGAACCGGCGCCGCAAGCCGCTGTTCTGGAAGCTGTCCCGTAAAGCTGTATCCGGGCCGCGGAAGTTGAGAGACAGCGTGCGGCACGTACTGATCCGTTCGTGCCGTAATCCGTCACTACGCAATGGGCAAAGCAGGTTAGATCGGCAAGCTAAATTTTCCGATCGTGCCCCAGAGGTTTGACTCGCCTGTCATCTCCGATGATATTCCGCGCTCCTTCCCCTCGGAAGAGCATCTTCCCAAATGGATAAGATCCGTAATATCGCCATCATTGCGCACGTCGATCACGGCAAGACAACGCTGGTCGATCAATTGCTACGCCAATCGGGCACGTTCCGTTTCAACCAAAAGATTGAGGAGCGCGTGATGGATTCGATGGATCTCGAGCGTGAGAAGGGAATCACCATTCGCGCGAAGAACGCGGCCTTCCAATGGAACGGTTATCGGATCAACATCGTCGACACGCCAGGTCACGCCGATTTCGGCGGCGAAGTCGAGCGGATCATGAAGATGGTGGACGGCGTGTTGCTGGTTGTGGATGCGCGCAAACCCGTTTCGTTCTTCGAAAGGCGATGGAGAACAAACTGAAACCGGTGGTTGTCATCAACAAGATCGACAGAGAAAATGCGCGGCCGCACAAAGTCCTCGATGCCGTGTTCGACCTTTTCGTTGAGTTAAAGGCGACAGATGAGCAACTCGATTTCCCAATCATTTACGCAAGCGCAAGGGACGGCTATGCCATGCGCGAACTTCACGACAGCAGCGACGACCTGATGCCGTTATTCGAGGCGATTGTTCAGCATGTGCCGCCGCCAACAATTTCAAGTGAGCCATTTTTTCAAATGCTCGTGTCGAACCTGGATTACAGCGATTATCTCGGCCGCATCGCGCTCGGACGCATCGTAAGCGGGCGCGTCGCGGTCGGCGATTCGATCGTCTGCATCGACCGCGACGGTCGCCGGGAACGTGCGAACGCGACTGCGCTTTTTACCTACGTGGGATTGGAGCAGGTTGAAATAAAGCACGCGACCGCTGGCGACATTGTTGGGGTCACCGGTTTCGAGGAAGTTTACATCGGCGAAACGCTGACTGACCGCGAGGAACGAGCGCCCCTTCAATTCGTGGATATCGATCCACCGACGATTCGCATGCACATTCTGGTCAACGATTCGCCCTTTGCCGGGCGCGAAGGAAAATTCGTCACCGCGCGGCATGTTCGGGAGCGCTTGATTCGCGAAACTCGCGGCAATGTTTCCCTCCAGGTCAACGACACGGAAACGGCCGGTGTATTTGAGATCAATGCGCGCGGTGAAATGCAAATAGCGATCCTGGTAGAGCAAATGCGGCGCGAAGGCTACGAAGTGATGGTGTCTCGTCCCGAGGTAATTTTTCATCGAGACGAATCCGGCAACTTGCTCGAGCCGCTTGAAGATCTCTATGTCGATCTACCGAACGAGAATCTCGGCGACATTTTGCAATCCATCGCCAATCGCAAAGGCGAGGTTGTGAACACGGACCATCACGCAACGCGTGTCTCGATCGAGGCGATCATTCCGACGCGCGGCTTGATTGGCTTTGAAACCGACCTCGTAAACCTGACGCGAGGCGAGGGATTGATGAGTCATCTGTTCCGCGAATATGCGCCGTTCAAAGGGGAAATTGGCGGACGTGGTCGCGGCGTGATGGTGTCGATGGAATCGGGAACGAGCACCGCTTACGCGCTCAACAACATTCAGGAGCGCGGCCGGCTTTTCATTGGACCGCAGGAAGACATTTATGTGGGAATGATCGTCGGCGAAAATGCGCGACCGGAAGATTTGCCAGTCAATCCCTGCAGGGCGAAACACCTCACCAACATGCGCAGCCAGGGGGAAGGCAAGGGGATTCAGCTCGAGGCACCGCTGTGCATGACTCTGGAGCGCGCGATCGAGTACATCGACATCGATGAGTACGTGGAAGCAACTCCGAAATCATTGCGGTTGCGCAAGCGTATTCTCGACGCGACCGCACGGAAACGCGCCGCCGCCGCCGCCTAACGTGGGCGGCCCAGTTGCCGTAAATGGTCGTCTAAGGAATCTTTAGCGCCAGCAAAAAAAGCCAAAAAATGCTTGACGTCTTCATGTTCGTTTTGGCAATCTTACATCTCTACGTCGCTCATCGAAAAGTCTAACCCCTAATTGGAAACCAAAAATATATGAAAACTCTTCGTCGGTTTACTCGGAATCGTTTTTTCTCACATGCGCGTATCACGGCTGCGGTCATTCTGATATCGGCCGCCGCGGCAATGGCATTCGTGGCGGCATCGCCGCCCGCTTCTGCTCAGCCGACTGCTCGCACGCAGCCTCTGACTCCAAAATTCTCCCCAGCGGTGGCTTTTGACATATCGCCTGCCGTCCGCGATTTGCCGCGGGCTGCAAAACCTTTGACCTTCCCACCCGACACAATACTGGAAGTGCGGCCGGAGCGAGGACCGGTGATCCAGTCCAAGGGGTACAGTGGCGATGCAGCGCTGCAGGCGTTGAGCCCTGC